>JAEEGL014106321.1_pt1 | contig 16216 bp, 9 predicted proteins | sample 9134231 | NCBI WGS metagenome assembly JAEEGL01 (sample SAMN16246548, study PRJNA631951) | gut metagenome | biome: gut microbiome; feature: rumen; material: fiber-attached | host: Bos | place: Iran: Karaj | collected 2018-10
CTGAATGCCTATCGGGAATTTATGTGCCATGGTGATTTCCTCCATTATTTTGGGGGATCGTCTTGAAACGTGCGGATCGCGCGTCTTTATGGTTCTTGCACCATAGCTCGCTTTTGCAATAATGGCGAGGATTTTTTGGAATGCAGGGAATCAACAACATGTAAACGACGCGTATTGGCGACAGCCAATAGCGGCGTTCAGCGAGCGTATTGGGCGCACAGCGGTCAATAGCGAGCAGAGACGTTGCACAGAACGTCTCTGGTGAAGCCGTATTGTACTTCTGGCGGCCATGTGTGGCCGACAGAAGTACAATAGGCGCACCACCATTGCAAAAAAATGAATTTTGTGTTAGCTTTTCGCACCGTGAATTTGCAGCCAATAGATATTGCGTGACTGCATCGATTAACCTCAAACAAAGGATTATCATGAAGAAACTATTATTCCTCGCCCTCATTTCGTTGTTCGTTCTCGCCGCATGCGGCAAAAAAGCCGATGATGCTGCCAAGACTGATGCCAAAGCCGAAGCTGCAGCCGATGCCAAAGCCGATGATGCCAAAGCCGATGATGCTGACCCGTTCGCAGGCATGGACAAGAAAAAGTATGACGAAGCCGTCAAGAACATGAAGAACGATGAGCGCAATGCGTTCGAAGTCAAGGCGCTTAAACATGCCGATCCCAAAGTCCGCAAGCTGCCGATGACCAATATGACCTACAATCTTGAGAAAGGCAGCAAATCCGAAAAAGCCGATGCTTTGCTCAACATCCTGCAGAATGAAACGGATCTCGAAGTCCTCGAAGTCGCCCTTCGCAGCAATATGAACAACCTCATAGTCAGCAACGACTTTTTCGAGGCTTATAAAAAGGCCGCCACGCACGAAGATGTCAAAATCCGCAAGGCTGCGATGAACGGCCTCATCAACTCCAACAACAAAAGCGTCGAAGGCATCGAAGAAGTCGCTGTCAAATACCTCGACGATGCGGATGCTGGTGTTCGCGCCGATGCATGCAAAAACCTGGCACACAACAAATTCGCCTCGGCCATGCCCAAAATCGAAGAAATCCTCAAATCTTCGGATGACGCCAAACTGCTAGAAGGCTGCATGAAAGGCATCATGGACCAGTGGTATTATGCGCCGTTCTTCAAAGAATTCGACGCAAAAGCCTATCAGCTCACGCTCGATTACCTCAAGAAAACCCCGCGCAGCAAAGATCTGCCGGGCTGGAGCATCATCAGCCCGCTTCAGAAACCCGCCAAGGATGAGTGGAAAGAACTGGCCAAGAACGACTTCAAAGCCAATGACCTCGTCGCCGCCCTTTCGGATGTCGTAAAAGACGACAATGCCGCCCCAATGGCTCGCGAATATGCCGTCAAAGCCATTGCTGTTCAGGGTACAAAGGCCGATCTCGAAGCCCTCGACAAAGCCGTATCCGACGACAAAATCAAGAAAGAAATCGCCAAGGCCTTGGAAAGCGCGAAATAATTGATTTAAACGACATTTTTATGGGCATGGCTATCTGCGATACGCCATGCCGGGAGACGTGTCACGACACGTCTCCGCTCGCCTGTGTGCCTGCGGCACATACGGCTCGCGAAACGCGGCTATCGCTTTGCGATACGCCGCGTTTTGTATATCCTCGGCTTCTCTTTTTTTGAAACAAAAGAAATGTGTGAATCATTGGGCTTTGCCAATGCAGCAAGAACCTTGTGAAAAGGCTCTGCTTAACAATCGTGGATATGAAAATGCATAGTCATTTGCTTCACGGCTTTTAGCTTATAGCTTATGGCTTATAGTGCTCCTAAAACGACTGCAAGCTATAAGCCACAGCTATAAACCTGCATTTCCCGACATCGGGGACGAAAGCTATATCCATACTGGTTAAACATCGCCTATGAAAATGTGTCAACTATTTTGTACAGGTTCATTAGTATGACATCAAGGTGCCATTTGCGTCTATGCATTCCCTGCCCTCCTCATCACATCCATATTCGCAGACTTTATATACACCACGTGGCGATGATTCAGTTGACGGCATCCACAGATTGCCATGCATATCACTGGTACAGACCAGGTAATCGACGATGGATACGCCATTGTGATTTGAACAGACATGAGCTGCACATCCGACTTGATCGGAGCTGCATCCGGCATATATGGCGATATTCTCGATACCACACGAATTATATTCAATTCGTGGTTCCCTGAGTTTCAGGCACGAGGGATTTGTACCAATTTCGAGACACTCGTCCATCCAATAGCTATTGCTGCTGTTGGGATTGATGATGCGATAGGGAGAACCCGAACCGCAGTAGAAACCATAATATCCTGTATAGTAAGCACAATAATAGTTATTGTTATCGCAAAAGGCTTCAACAGGAAACCTCATTCCATCATAATCCACATATTCCCCATATCGTTCTTTGCAATCCTGCAAATGGTCTTTGTTACAATTGTAATAATCGTAATAATGACCATCACATGGCATTACGGGCTCACCGCAAGATACGAAATGGTTCGAGGAATCCTCGGCACATATTAAACATTCATGTGATTCCAGTTTATAAAAACCATCGTATTGGTAGATACAATACAAAGCAGTATCAGGATTGTCATTCGAGCAAACTTCTCTAGCCTGGATATCCTTTCCGACGAGATTTCCGGATGCGTCTTTTTCACATCGAATGTAATGTATTTCGTCACCAACACAATTATATGAGTCAGGAATCACATCGCCTTCGTTATAATCATCACAAACAGAATCGTATGCACAGACATGCGTGTTATCTTGTAACGATATGCAGGAAGCATTGACTTTTATGATATCGCCGTCAATATGTTTATAAGAATAAAGATCACTGCAATTTGTTTGTTGCCAAAAGGCGTCGTAATAGCCACTGTTTGTTCCGTCACAGGAAAATAATATATTATTGATACACATACTTTCGCTGGCAAAACAATTGCCAGAAGGATAGGATTCGCATTGAGCCGATGTTGTAAATTCGACAGAACTGAAATCGTCCGGAATCGTTTTGCAATATCCATTTCTACAGTTCCCATAATCATCGCAAACTTGAGCGCAGTTCGTTTTTACCCATGCATTGTTTTGGCAAGTCCAGGCATCATCGCCACTGCAGTATCCTGCGCCTTCGTCGCATAACGTACAATGACCATCCATACACCCCTTTCCGTGACAATCTTCGACTGTTTCCCAATCATAACCATTACTGACAACCACATTGCCCTCTGGGGAACACGTGCGACTGCCCACTGGGGAATCATAACAATAGCCATTCTGACAACCGTATTGGCATGCAGATGTAACGATCTTCCAAATGCCGCTTCTGCAAATTTCAATATAGTCACCACTGCAACGTCGCTCATAATATGCGCATTCCTCTGATTTGCAATTTCCATTGTCACAACCATATGAACAAGCGCTTTCCGATTTTTTCCAGAAGCCGTTTTCACAGGTTTCAACATAGTCTCCCAGACAGCGAGTATCGCTTTCTTGGCATTCCGGAGCCTTGCATGAACCACTATCACAGCCATAAGGACATGCTTCTGCTGCAATTTTCCAAAAACCATCATTGCACGAGACGATATAATCGCCGTTGCAATATGAAGTGTTTGCATTCGAGCATTCTTGGGGCTTGCATTTGCCGTTTAGGCAACCATAAGGGCATTTATCCGCATTCTGAATCCAATTGCCGTTGGTGCAAGTCATGATGTAGTCACCGTTACATCTTGGGCTTTCTGAGCTTTGGCATTCAGCAGAAAGACATTTTCCAGACATGCAGCCATATGGACATGTCGATCGCGTCCAAACGCCACTATTACAAGATTCGAGGTAATTTCCCTTACACTGAGGCGAACTGCTGGTTGAACATTCTGCATAACGACATTTTCCAGATGCGCAGCCGTATGTGCATGTTGATCGCGTCCAAACGCCACTATTACAAGTTTCGAGGTAATTCCCTTTACATCGCGGGGAATCGCTGTTTGAGCATTCCGCCGACTTGCATCCGCCTGATGCACAACCAAAAGTGCATGCGCTGGATGCCCTTGTCCACTCACCGCTTTGGCAGGTTTCTACATAATTTCCGCTACAGCGGGTCGATCCGTTCGTGCATTGATTGCAAGCGCCTGTACTACAGCCATAGGAGCATGAATATGATGCTCTATTCCAAACGCCGTTGTAACAGGTTTCGACATAATTGCCGTTGCAGCGTCTATCATAGTTCTTGCAATCCAGACATCTTCCGGCACTGCAACCATTCTCACACCTGGTATCCTCAATCTTTAAAAAACCGTTTTGGCAGGAGACGATGTGATCCCCTTTACAGGAAGGGCTGGTTAAATATGTACATTCATCTGAATTGCATCTACCTGCATCACATCCAAACAGACATGGCGAATCAGCGATTTTCCAAACACCATTGGTACAGGTTTCGAGATAATCGCTCCCCGTCCTGCATCGCGTGTCACCGTTTTTGCATTCTGACGGATTGCAGTTACCCGCATTACAGCCATACAAACATGGCGAATCAGCAATTTTCCATACGCCATTGATACAAGTTTCTATATAATTGCTTTCAGCCTTGCAACGCGTGCTGCCATCATTACATTCTGGCTCATTGCATCTACCTGCATTACAGCCATATAAGCATGGCGTATCAGCCATTTTCATGAACCCATTCTGGCAGTAGACGACATAATCTCCGCTGCATACAGGCTTGGTGGTATCTGTGCATTCTTCATTTTTGCATGAACCATTTTGGCAACCATGTGTGCATGGTGATAAAGCTTTAGTCCACTGATTATTCTCGCATGTTTCTACATAATCGCCTCGACAACGCGGTCCATCGTAAGCTTGACATTCGGCTACTCTGCATTGCCTCTCATCACAACCATAAGGACATTGTAACTTTTGCCAGGCACCTTCACTGCAGGTGACCAGGTAATCGCCCTGGCAAAAAGGCATCTCCGATTCTACACATTCAGGAGATCTGCATACGCCTTCATCACAACCATAAATGCATGGTGCTGATGCCATAATCCAAAAGCCATCGTCACAAGTTTCCACGTAGTCTCCCTGACAGCGAGGACCATCGAAAGCATGACAAGTTTCAGGTCTGCATGCGCCATCCTCACAGCCATAAGTGCATGAAGTATCCGCTTGAATCCAGAACCCCTCTATACAGCTTTCTACATAGTCTCCCTGACAGCGAGGCTTTTCGGATGTATCACACTCCAATGCTTTACATGAGCCAGATTCACAGCCAAATGGGCATTCGGATGAGGCGATTTTCCAGAAGCCATTTTCGCATATTTCTACGTAATTTCCACGGCATCCCGTTTGATTAGCGACGCATTCAGCAGCCTTGCAAGAACCATTTTCACAACCATATTCACAGGGTGAATTCGCTTTTTGCCAGAATTCGTTTACACAAAGTGCAATGTGATTTCCGATGCAGCTGATGTCACCATTGGTACATTCCGATGCTTTGCACGATCCTGCATGACAACCAAAAACGCAGATATCATCAGCTTTTTTCCACAATCCACCATCACAAAATTCGACATAATCGCCTTGACAACGAGCTTCCTGATCGGGTTGGCATTCAATGGGTCTGCACTGAATACCATCCCAAGTTTCGTTGGGGTTATCGCATTTACCTAACGATGTATACGATTCGAAACACCCTGAGGTACTTGCCAAAGCTGCCAACATTATCCCAATTATGTATAACCGGGAACGAAGCGATTTTGGCTCGGCGACTTGATTTGCAGACGTATTGCCGAACTCAGATAGGATAGTTTTCATAGCAAGCTCCTGTCATTCCCCTGGTTACTCATTAGTCGAATAGGTGGTCAGCCAGCCGCCGTTTTCATCGCAATCTGTTCCATCTTCATTACATCCGCCAATGCATACTTTGTACACCCCTTTGGAAGACGTGCTTGTTGCGGGTACCCACATGTTTCCATGCGGATTTTGGGTACAGACCAAATAATCGACGATAGCGTGTTCTCCATAGGTTTTGCAGAGTTTTGTTTCACATCCAATTTTTGAATCGTAGCCGCCTTCGCCTTCGTCACAGATGCCATACACTGCAACTGTATGATCGTATCGAAGATTGCACGAGTCGGTTTGTATCTCCGGCTCAGTGAGCGTACCGCTCATGCAAGTGGGATCGTCCTGAACGACGATGCAAACCTCCTCTGTATAAGTATAGGCGGTTCCGCCATACTGAACAGGATAGTCATCGTAGTAATAACGCAAATACCCACTTCCATAAAAACACTGACGTTCGATTGGCCTGGCGCAGATATATCCGTCCTTATTACACAGTGCGGTTTCGATGCCAAATTGATTAAGACAAGCGTATCCATGTTGTCTGGAGCAATCATAATAATCGCACGATTGCTCAGAAACGCTGCATGTCACATCATTTTCAGAGGATGCTTTGGTACACGATGGGCAGGTAGCATGATTCAAATTGTAATAATCACAATACATCACAGAATCCTGTCCATCACAAAGACTATTGGCATATCGAATGGCACCGACTAAATATCCACGTTTGTCTCGTTCACATTGCGTATAACGCAAGCGCCTATTTGGTTCGCACGAAATATTATAGATTTCGCCCTCTTGTCTTTCATTATAATAATCATAACCATCACCTTCACGGCATGAGGAATAAGCGCATGTTTGTGTATTGTCCTGGAGCGTTATGCAGTTCATGCTATTGTAGTAATTCGAGGAATTATAACATTCCGTTCTGTTCCAGGTATATTGTTCGGGATCTTCAGGATACGTGTCTGGATTTCTGTCGCATGAATAGAGAACATTGTTTAAGCAAATGCTCGCCGTTCCCGGTTCGCATGGGCCCGATGGCGTGGTAATGCATTGTGCTGTTGTGAGAGTTGCATTGTCTGTAACAAATTCGGCCAGTTTGCAAGCCTTTTCGTCGCAAAGCGTAATCGTCCAATCGCCATCTTTGCAAACGACGGCATTACCTTCCGAACAATAGCCGATGCCTTGTGTACATGCTGTCAGGCAGTGACCATCTCTGCAGCCATTTCCGTAGCAATCCACCACATAATAATTTCCATCGCTTGTTCTAATCTGCAAATTGCCATCTATGCATTCTCTCTGTTCGTCCGGTAAACAAGTATTGGTACTGGAAAGACAACCATTCGTGCAATACTGGGATTTAACCCAGAAGCCATTGGTACAGGTTTCTACATAATCGTAGTTGCTGCTGCAACGATTTTGCCCATTGTTCGAGCATTCCGGATTTTTGCATTTCCCGGAATCACAACCATACGTACAGGAAGCAGAAGCCTTTTTCCAAAAACCGTCCTCACAACTCACGACGAGATTATTTATACAATAGGGGCTTTCGGTATCCTGACATTCCGGATCCAGACAAGCGCCTTCTTTGCAGCCATACGGGCATGCAGCTTCCGAGAGTTTCTTTATATTGTCTTCGCAATAGACGATATAGTCGCCAACGCAGTAAGGGCTTTCCGAGTCGCTGCATTGCTGTGCATTGCATACACCATCTGTGCAACCAAATTTACATGCCGAATCCGCAATTTTCCAGTATCCGCCGTTGCATGAAACGACGTATTCACCTTTGCAAAAAGCGCTATCGGTCGCACTGCATTCAGCAGGTTTGCAGCTCCCGGATGTAGAATCGCAACCATACTTGCATGGACTCGAATCTTTTGTCCATAAACCATTTCTGCAGGTTTCCACATAGTTTCCGCTGCAGCGAAGTGCACCCTCTGTGCATTCAGCAGATTTGCATGAGCCGTTACTACAGCCATACGGGCATGCCGAATCAGAAATTGTCCAAAGCCCGTTCTGGCATGATTCGACATAGTTTCCTTTACATCGTTTGGCGCTTCCGGAACATTCGGAAGATTTGCATGCACCACCACTACAACCATACGAACACGCCGAGGTAGCGATTGTCCAAAAGCCATTTGAACAAGATTCGACGTAATTTCCTCTACATTGTTTGGCACTTCCCGAACATTCCTTACAATTTCCGGCATCGCAGCCGTAGGTGCAGGATGAGGTTGCTTTTATCCAGGTACCGTATGTACATGTCTCTATATAGTTTCCATTGCACCGCTTTTCACCTTCCTTGCATGCTTTGCAACTTCCGGCGCTGCAACCATATTCGCATACAGAATCTGCTTGTTTCCATACACCATTGTTGCATGTCTCGATCACGTCGCCATTACAGCGTGGGCTCTGGTAACTCTCACATTCAGCGGATTTGCATTCCCCCGCACGACAGCCGTAGGTACAAGCAGAGTCGGCTTTTTTCCAAAGGTTGTTTTCACATGAAACAATATAGTCGCCGCTACAATAATGCGCATCCGTCGCCTTGCATTTAGCCGGTCTACAGATGCCATTTTGGCACCCGTAAGTACATGCCGTTTCTGCGATTTGCCAGTACCCATTCTTGCAGGACATGACATAGTCACCAATGCAATCAGAAGTGTCCGCTTCGCATTCTTTTGATTTGCATGCACCTGATTGGCACCCATAGGGACATGCCGAAGCAGCCTTTTTCCAGAAACCATTCTGGCATAAGACAGTATAATCGCCGTTACAGTAGGGGAGTTCGCCCATCCTGCAATCAGCTGGATTGCAGTCACCGGAATGGCATCCATAGGGGCATGCTGTATCTGCGATTTTCCAGAAGCCATTTTCACAGGAGACGACATATTCGCCAGTGCAATAGGGGGCACTGTTTCTATCGCATTCCAGAGGAAGGCAAGAGCCCGACTTGCAGCCATTTTCGCACGCGTTTGCCGCTGTTTTCCAACCCCCATCCACACAAGAGACGACGAAGTTACCCTGACAGTAGGGCGCATCTGTACTTGTGCATTCCGGCAATTTACACTCGCCATCCTCACAACCATTGGGGCAGGCATCTTTCGAGATCTTCCAAAAACCATCGGTACATGTTTCTATGAAGTTGCCTGCACATCGCGGGTTTTCAGTGTCCTGGCATTCCGGCGATTTGCACGTGCCCTTGTCACAACCATAGATGCAAGCATCTTGCGAGATCTTCCAAAATCCATCGGTACATGTTTCAATGAAATTGCCAATACATCGTGGATCTTCAGTATTCTGGCATTCCGGCGATTTACACTCGCCCTTCTCGCAGCCATACGTACACGCCGACGACGCGAGTTTCCATAAACTGCCTTCACAAATCTCGACGTAATTTCCCTTACAGCGTTTGTCACCATCCTCACATGCCGGTTCTATACAAACGCCATCATGACATCCATTGGGGCATTTAGAATCTTCGAGCTTCCAAAAACCGTTGTCGCATACCTCGACGTAATCGCCCCGGCAATGTTTTTCATCAGACTTGCATTCCTGTGCATCGTTGCATTTTCCAGCACGACACCCATAAGTACAAATGGTATCTGTCTTCCAGATACCCGACTGACAAGTCTCAATGGTATCGCCGTTACATCGTGGAAGAGCGGCATCCTGGCATTCTCTTGGGATACATTCTGTTCCGTCCCAGGTTTCGTCTGGATTATCACACCCTTCTTTTGGCAAAGTATAATCTGCGCATCCTGAAACAATGACCATGATTATGGTAAGCAACCACAAATTGCGTGGACGCGGAGGCGTAATGAGAAGCCGCTTGTTCAATAATACATCTCCATGTACATATTTACTTTTATTCATAAACGCCTCCCCCACCATTCACTTTAAAATAGATATCCGATGTGTATGGTAGGCACACAGGAATGAATAAATATCCAGTATGACTCAACATCATCCAGCTTTCTGCGAAGCATAGACAAAGAATACTCTAAGCCTATGTCAATACTCTTGCCATTTCTAAAGAGATGCTCATAACCAATCCCTGCATTGGCCGTTAACATCATCGTCATTTTCGACACGCCATCCAGCTCGCCTTGATATGCCAACCCCATTCCGAGGGTGACAAACAGGTGTTCGGATCGCGAAATGGGAAGAATACCTTTGCCCATGATCGCCGTACTTCCCATAAAGGCAGAATCATACTTTTCTTTCGAGATAGACTCCGATACAACAACCGGAATCAGGAAAGAATAGCCATCGGCAAGGTATATGGTGCCACCAAGCTGTTGTCGGAGATAGATTCCTCCGTATTTCCAACGATACCCCAAATAGATATCCGCAAGGGTGCCAACTGCGAGATAGCTGACTTTTTTCAGTGTCATGCTGTAAGCATTTGCCATCGAAATGGGAAGTGCAAATCCAGCAATCAATTGAAATCCTGAACTTGGAATTTGCGGAGAATCACTTTCGGAACATGTCCCCTGCGCTGGATAGAATTTCGCCTCTGAGGCTCCAGAAGGCTCCCCCCATGTCGTGGACTGCGAGGCATCTTGGTTGCTATCCGTGACTGATTGTGTGCCCCATTCTGAAGTTAGTGCACCAAAATCCGCATTATGTTCATCCCATAAATCGGATTCTGTTTTTACTGTCTTGGGCGGCACTTGGTTAGGTTGCGTTCCCCATTCAGAGGATCCACCGCTCCATTCCAGGTCTTGTTCATCCCAGAGAGCGGTTTTTTTTGATTCTGTCTTGACCTGATCGTGGTTTGGCTTGGAACCCCATTCGGAGGTCTGCACGTCCCATTCTGCGCTTTGGCTATCCCAAGAAGGAGATGATGTGTTCGCCGTCCTGGCTGCGGCCGTCCCCTCTCTTTTCGAAGACGAATCATTTTCAGAATCCTGTGATTCTGTAACCGTGAGGCCAGACGTGTCAGAAGAGGGCGCAGACGTATTGGCTGAAGGCCAAGCGTTGTCTGCATCCCACTGCGCGAGGGCAATGCAGGGATAGAGCAGCAAATATAGTGTGGCAACCGCTATGGCTTGTACCGGTCTCATCGAGTCATTCCTGGAAATCAGAATGGGAGAAGTTTAGAGGAGGAAGATTCATTCGCTTGAGATTCATCATCTTTGGGCTGCGGATTCTCGACGAGAGGCCCATTGACAACGATCTTGGTGTATTTGACGGCAAGGGCTGTACCGAATCGTTTCACACGGCAAGCGGTATCGTTTTCTTTGTAAGGAGGTGTGTCGCGTGTCAGCTTGGTGCAATTACGACTTTCCTCTATGGCAACATTGACGATGCCATGCGCACCTAGCTCGCTTGCTTTTTTCATCAGGGCAAGATAAGTCAAAAACGGGGTGTCTATAGTCTCGAACTCCTCGGTCGTGGCAAAGACAATTTGAATAGGCTCGTATTCCGTATAATATGGAACGTGGACTTGATCAAATGACCCTGTAATCAGCTTTGACGAATGCGCATTAGAAGCGGAAGTTGTTCCACATGCAGTGGCAAAAAAAACTGTGAACAGCAACGTAATGAGGGGGACAATACGCTTCATGTCTTTCTCCTTAGACTTTGAGGTAAATCGAACAAAAAACAAGTTCTTTACAATTTTACAGCATTAATGCTGCTTAAAATGATGGCCCATCTAATATGCGCCACATTTGGAAAATGTATCTTAAATTATAATCAATAATGATACAATAAGAAAATGACACATAAAAAGAAACTGTTCAGCCGACTTGGCAAGCAACGAAGGCCGTATGCGCAGTGCGCATAGGCCGGAGCGCGGGGCGTAGCGAAGCCCGCGACGTGTGTCCGCACGTCGCGGGCGAGCCAGCCCGGCACCAGAATGAATCTTTATCGTGTCATTCAGCCACAGATGTGGTATACGGCTCGCTGCGTATGTCCGAATGGAGGTTGTGGACATGAAATTGCTGACGTTTAAAAAAGGCGGTATTCATCCGCCCGAAAACAAAGAAAAGACCGAGGGACTGGCCATCGAGCCGATGCCGGTGCCCAAAGAAATCGCCATTTTGCTCAACCAGCATATCGGTGCGCCTGCGCAGGCGACCGTCAATAAAGGCGATGAAATCTCGGAAGGCCAGGTGATTGGCGAGGTAAAGCAGGGCCTGGGAACATTTATACATGCTTCGTGCAGGGGCAAAGTCAAAGCGATTGCCAACGCCGGACACCCGATCAAAATCATGGCTCCGGCTGTGATCGTCGAGACAAATCCGGAAGAAAAAAAGTACGAAGAAAAGCGCGACTGGTCCGATTTATCAGTCGATGAGCTGATTGACATCATTCACAATGCAGGAATCGTCGGTGCCGGCGGCGCGGGATTCCCGGTTCACGTCAAGCTCAGACCGCCCAAAGACGCCAAAATCACCGAACTCATCATCAACGGTGCCGAATGTGAGCCCTATCTCACGGCCGATCATCGCGTGATGCTGGAACAGCCTGACGAAGTCATCGAGGGCATCCGCATCATGATGAAAATCCTCGGCGTCAAGCGCTGCCGCTTCGGCATCGAAATCAACAAGCCCGATGCCATCCAGACGATGACGGACGCTGTGAAAAACAGCACGCTGCAGACGATTGACATTTGCGCGCTGCAAACCAAATACCCGCAGGGCAGCGAAAAACAGCTGGTTTATGCGCTCACCGGCCGCGTGATTGGGTCGGGAGCACTCCCCGCCTCTGTCGGTGTCGTCGTTCAAAATGTCTCGACCGCAGTGGCCATCTATGAAGCCGTCGTGCTTGGCAAACCGATGTACGAGCGCGTGCTGACGGTCTCCGGCGGCGGCATCAAACGCCCGGCAAATCTGCGCGTCCGCATCGGCACGCGCATCCGCGACATCATCGACTACCTCGGCGGCATGACCGACGACGTGCAAAAAATCATCCTCGGCGGCCCCATGATGGGCTTCGCGACATCGGATCTCGACACGCCCGTCACCAAAACGACGTCCGGCATCCTGCTGCTCACATCCAGCGAAGTCGACCTGCGCGCAGGCGGCCCATGCGTACGCTGCGGCTGGTGCCTCGACGCCTGCCCGATGGGCCTCGAACCCAAGGAAATCGCCCTCTACGTCGAAGCCGGTCGCGGCAAAGACACCAAACCGTTCGGCACCATGGACTGTTTCGAATGCGGCAGCTGCGCTTTCGTTTGCCCCGCCAAACGCCCACTCGTTCAAATGATCCGGCTCGCCAAACAGGAACTCCGGAATCAGAAATAGTTTCGTTTTGTGTGGGGGAAGTCTCCCCCTACGCGTCTATTGGCGCGGCGTATCGGGCGCAAGACCGATAGCCAGCGCGCGAGCGCGTATTGAGATAAGAGACGTTTCGTGAAACGTCTCTTACCGAAATAGCGCCGCACCAATACGCCGCTCCCCCCTCGTCGGCCGCGGATTTCCGTGTTCCGACGCGCTTTCGCTATGTATTTCAATATCGTGGTTTTATAGAATTCTTGCCCTTTAGGCGAACAAGGAACTTTTAAGGAAACGCTCAATGAAAGAACCTGAAACCCCGCAAAACGCGCAGGAATCCAAGGCAAAACAATTTATCGTCTCGATTTCGCCGCACATTCGCGGTCGCGAATCTGTACCGCGAATCATGTGGACGGTTGTTGCCTGCCTGGTGCCCTCGCTCATCCTCGCATCGATTCTGTTCGGATGGCGTGTGCTGGTTTTGGCGGCCATTTCGGTCGTTAGCTGTGTCGCCGTCGAAGCCATTTGCCAGCTGGCGCTCAAACGGCCCGTGCGCATCAAAGACGGCAGCGCCGTGCTCACCGGATTGCTGCTGGCATTTGTCATTCCCCCCGGTGTGTCGTTCGGTCTGCCCATTATGGGCGCGATTATGGCCATTTTTATCGGCAAACAGCTGATGGGTGGTCTGGGTTACAACATCTTTAACCCTGCCCTGCTCGCCCGCGCCTTTTTGATGGTCGCATTTCCCGTCGCCATGACTTCCGCATGGGTGATGCCTGTGGATCTGGCCAGTCTTGGGGCATTTGGTCACTGGGTCGCCGGTTTTAACGGCATCGCGCAGATCGACGCCGTCACATCGGCTACACCACTCGGTATCATGAGTGAACACGGAGCTGAAGCACTGCGACAGACCTTCGGTTCGGGCGCAGAAATGTACGGCGGTTTCTTCGTCGGTTACCGCCCCGGATGCATCGGCGAAACCTCGGGATTGCTGCTGCTTTTGGGCGGCCTGTTCCTTTTGTATAAAAAGTATATTACGTGGCATATTCCCGTTTCAATGCTCGCGACGATTGCGCTGCTCACCTGGGCTTTTGGCGGCGAAACACTGTTTACGGGCGATCCGCTGCTGGCTGTTCTGTCGGGCGGCGCGATTCTGGGCGCTTTCTTTATGGCCACCGATTACGTCACATCGCCGACAAATCACATGGCACAGCTCATTTATGGTATGGGCATTGGCGCATTAACCGTGCTCATTCGACTCAAGGGCGGTTATCCCGAAGGCGTCTGCTACGCCATTTTGCTCATGAATACGCTCGCAACCGCGCTCGACGGCTGGTTCAAACGCAAACGTTTCTCGGACGATGCTCTGCCAAAGGAGGCCAGCCATGCCTGAAACCAAGCCAAAATCAGCTAAACGCGATATTCTGAGCATCATTTTCAGACTCACGCTCACCTGCCTCGTCGCCGGACTGATCATGGGTGCAGCATTCCTGCTCACCCACGATGCCAAAGAACGCAACGAAATCCAGCGAAACGAAAAAGTCATGTATTCACTGCTCGGCTACAACGAGCAGAATCCCGCACCGCAATCGATGAAAATGTACCCAATTCATCGGTACATTCTCGACGAAAACCAGAATCTGTCGGTCGGTTACGTGATTCCTTCAACGGATGAAAACAGCGCGCTGCTCGTCGTCCTCGATCTCGAGGGCAATTTCGTTAAGCAATATCCAATTGCGCACAAATTCGGGCTGCAAAACAACAACAACGAAGATCTCGTCGTTCAGAATACCGTTGGCGCAAGCATTCTGGCCAGATTTGCCGATACCATTCTGGTCGTCACCGACAATGGCAAGCGCACAGCCTATATTCTCGACGGCAAATATCCGGGGTTCAAGACGCTCATCCATATCAAAATGGCGCTGAACGACAAATTCGACGTACTCGGTTTCGAAGTACTCGAACATGAGGAAGATCCCGGTCTTGGCGCCGAAATCACACAACCCTACTTTAAGAATCAGTTCAACAATCGTCCCGCCGAAAAGATGAAAACGCTCGAAGTCACCAAGGATCCCATGCCCGATGACTATCGAAATGCACTCACAGGCAAAGGCAATCTCAGCAACGAACAAAAAGGCCAGATCCTGGCCCAGCACAAGGACGACCCGATTTATGCGCTCACCGGTGCAACGATTTCGTCGCGTTCCGTGCTCAACGGCAACAAGGCCATGGTCAAAAAATTCGTCTATCGCATCGAAATGCTCGATAAAGTCATTCAGTCACAAAACATCCAGACCGTGCTAAAGAATTAACATGCGCCTGCGTCAGTTATATAGCCCGCAAAACCAGCATTCCAGCTGGCTTCGGGCGGTATGGGGAAGGGGCCCCATACCGATTTTGGAGCATACTTTCCCACAAATGTGTTGCAAACCACTTAATCAAATGGATTCCAAAGGGCGAGCCCTTTGGCGGGGCCTGGGGCAGAGCCCCAGCAAGATCTTAGGATAACGACGATGTCTAATACGCTTTCCAAAAAAGAGCTCATCGCTCGCGGCATTCTCAGCCAGAATCCGATATTCAAGCTGGCGTTGTCGATGTGCCCGGCCGTCGGCATGTCGACAACCGTCGTCACTGGACTGATGCTCGGTTCGGCTGTGTTTTTCGTGCAGGTCTTTTCCAGCCTCACGATTTCACTCATCAAGAATTTCATTCATCCGCGCATTCGAATCCCGACCTATACCCTGGTCATCGCCACCTGGGTCACGGTCATCGATCTCGTGCTCGCCGCATATTTCCCGGCCGCTTACGCTCAAATGGGCATATTTATCAAGCTCATCGTGGCATTCGCCATCATCACCATGCGCCTTGAAATGTTCGCATGCAAAGAATCTGTCTCGGATTCGGTCGTCGATGGTGCAGGTATGGGCCTGGGCTTTTTGATCGGTATGGTATGCCTCGGTTTCGTCCGTGAACTCATCGGCAACGGCACCGTACTCGGCTACGAAATCTTCAGTTTCAAGCCGTTTATGTTCTTTATTCTGCCCTGCGCCGGCTTCTTCGTCGTCGGCCTGATGATGGCTTTCTTTAACTGGATCGAAGCCAGATATCGTGCAAGAATGGAGCGCAAATCATGA
>JAEEGL014819523.1_pt1 | contig 16216 bp, 12 predicted proteins | sample 9134231 | NCBI WGS metagenome assembly JAEEGL01 (sample SAMN16246548, study PRJNA631951) | gut metagenome | biome: gut microbiome; feature: rumen; material: fiber-attached | host: Bos | place: Iran: Karaj | collected 2018-10
CTCCTCCGGGCTCACCTGGGCCTGGCGCAGGGTGTCGGTATCCACCACATTGTACTGGACCTCCAGGCCGCCCTCGGCAAAGTACTCCTTCGTCATGTCGCGGAGCTTCTCCTTTCCGTCCTCGCGGCTGAGGACGGAGGGGTGCATCCGCATATTCAGCGCCACGCCGCCCAGATAGTTGTGATGGTCGAAGCAGCAGGTGGAGCGGAACACGGCGGTGGGGCCGTTCTTGTCGCGGCTCTGCGCCGGGCTCATGGCATCGGCGATGGGCTCGCCGGTCTTTCTGCCGTCCGGCGTTGCCCAGGTCAGCTTGCCCTGGGCCACATGATCGCTGGCGCCGTACAGGCCGCATTTGTAGACCTTGCTTCTGGTGGAGTGGAGTGTCTTGCTGATCTCATAGTAGAGGTCTACCACGAATTTCAGCTCCATATCCGCGTAGGGGTCGGCGTTGCCGTAATGGGGCACCTCATTGAGAAGCCGCTGACGCAGGGGCTCATACCCCTCCCAGTTCACGATCCAGGCGTCGTACAGCTCACGGGTGGTAAGGTAGTGGTTATCGAAGCACATGTACTTGATGGTGGTGAGGCTGTCGCCTAATGTGGCGAGGCCGGTGGCCGTGCCGCCGTAGGAGTTGTACTTGGCGCCGCCGTCCACCACATCGCGGCCCTTCTCCATGCAGCCCTCGATGGAGCAGGAGAGGAGCGCCTGGGGGATATAGTAGTGCGAGATGTATTCCGCATAGTTGTTGGTGGTGACGAACATGCGCATGATGTGGTAGCCCATCTTCCTGACAGCCTCCCGCACCTCCTCGATGGAGTTCATCTCGTAGAGGTAACCGGTGTGCAGGGAGCACTGGTAGCCGTTGAAGGGGTTGATGCCGTTGTTGATGGCCATGTTGAAGATGGTGCCCCACAGCACCGCGGCGTGCGGCGGATGCATGCCGTTGGGCGCGGGATAGTCGTTGCCGCAGCCCACGATCTCCTGGCAGCCGATGATGCCGTAGTCCCGGGCGTCCCGCAGCTCGTACCCCAGGTGGCTCATAAGCGAGGGGATGATGACCTCGTCGTTCTGATAGAGGGGCAGTCCGCCCACCAGGCGGCTCGTCTCCAGCGCCAGATCCCAAAGCTTATCCGGGCTGTTCTTATTGAAGCGGAGGGAGATGGTGGGATCGTGGAGCTTCAGCCTGCCCACCGTCTCCAGCACCATATAGGTGACGGGGTTGGAGGCGTCCTCGCCGGTGTCCCGATCCACGCCGCCGATGGTGGTGTGCTGCCAGGTGTTGCCGATGCCGGTGGTGTCCACCAGCTTTGTGGGACCCGCGTCGAAGAAGCAGTTGCACTTCAGGAAGAAGGCGTCCACGATCTCCTGGGCCTCATCCATGGTGAGGCGGCCCTCCTCCAGATCCCTTTTCAGGAACGGCCAGGTATACTGGTCAAAGCGGCCCAGAGCCGGGGACGGCATCATGGATTCGTTCCAGACGCAGATCTGGAACATGACCACTGCCTGGCACGCCTCCCAGAAGGTGCGGGCCGGGTTTTCGGAGATGTTCATGAGGCCGTCGGCCATCATCTCCAGCTCCGCCTTCCGTTTGGGATCGTCACAGGCGGCAGCCTTCTCGGCGCACTTGGCGGCGTAGCGCTTCACGTGGAGCATGGCGGCCTCGGTGGCAATGGTCACGGACTTGTAGAACATATATTTGTCCACGTCGTCACCCATCAGATTGCCGTAGTGCTCGTCGATCCATGTCTGGGCCTGGTCGTGGATAGCCCTGTAACCCACATTGATGATCTTCTCATAGCCTGCCACCAGGTGTCCGGCGGGGAGCCCCACCAGACTCATGCCCCCCTCCACGTAGCTGGAGGCCATGGTGTTCTTCAGCTCTTCAAAGTGGTCCGGCTGCCAGGCGTCCGCCACGATACCCACCTTGTGCTCCTTCCAGAAGGGGATGACGCTCTTCAGGTTCTCATAGTCCTCTGGGCTGATGCAAAGCCGCAGTTCCTCCCCCTTGGGGTTGTGATACAGGCCATCCTCCCAGATCGTCCACTCGCCCTTGTCGATGGGCTCGATGATCCAGTCGGAGAAGGTCCCCCACTCCAGATACGCGGGCGCGCCGCAGAAGTGGCAGCCCTTGTTGCCCACGATGAGCTCGAAGTCCTCCACCAGGACCTCCTTCTTCTCGCACAGCTCCTTGAATACCAGCGGGCGCTGGATGATGGGCACCACATGGTCGTATTTCTGATAGGCCTCCGTCAGGATCATGGCGCGCTCGGAATCAAAGCGCACGACTCTGTCCCTGATAAGCTCGCGCATCTGGCGGATGCGCTCCGTGACCGGTCTGAACTGATACATAATGAACCTCCTTGCATCGGTTATGATCTCTCTGTTGTTTCTATTATATAATCCCTTTTCCCCGTTGTAAACGGTTATTTCCGTTTCGGCGGACAGGGTCGCCCCCAAGCCGCCGGGCAGAGCATATTTCAGATTGCTCTTTGCACTTCTGCGTTTTCGTGGTAGAATCACATCAAAACAGAAACTGACTGAAATGAGGTACGGATATGGAACAAGTGCGCAGATACGGCCACTGGGCCGACAAGCCGGAGCCGATCCCGGCGGAGCAGATCACGGAGACGGTCAGCGCCGATGTGGTGGTCGCCGGATGCGGCATGTCCGGGGTGAGCTGTGCCCTCCGGGCCGCCCAGGGCGGCGCGGACGTGATCGTGCTGGAAAAGAGCGGCTCCTGGTCCGGCAGAGGCGGGAATATCGGCGTGGTGAACTCCTCGTTCATGCGGTCGCAGGGCTATGAGAACGATCCGGAAGCGTTCGCCCGGGAGTGGATCAAGCGCAGCGGCAACCGCTGTGACGAGCGGATCCTCTGGCGCTACATCAATGGCTCTCCCCGGGCCATGGACTGGCTTCTCGACATCGTGACACGGCCGGAATACGGCTGCCGCCCCGCGCTGCAGGGAAGCGTATACAAGGGGGAGACCTACCGGGAGCTCTATGGCTCCCATCGTCTCTTTGGCGGGCCCATGGAGAAGAAGGGCATGCGCGCCGGCGGCGCGGACGCCGTATACGCCATGTATACCGAGGCGGTGAAGCTGGGCGTCCGGTTCTTCTTCCATTCTCCCGCTGTGGAGCTGACGAAGGAAAACGGCCGGGTCACCGGCGTCATCGCGGAAACGGAAAACGGATATCTGCTGGCCCGGGCAGAAAAGGCAGTGGTCCTCGCCACCGGCGATATCGGCGGCAATGAGGAGATGTGCGCGGACCTGGCGCCCCTGGCGAACAAATGCGCCAGCAAGATCTACGGGCCCAAGGGCGGCAACATGGGCGACGGGCACCGGCTCGGCCTCTGGGCGGGCGGCTCCTTTGAGGATACGCCCTTCCCCACCATGCTCCACCCGCAGGCGTACCACTTCCGCAACTACTGCTTCCTGTTCGTGACGCCGGACGGACGCCGCTTCATGAACGAGGACAGCTACGTGCAGGGCAAGACCGTGGCCATTCTCCGGGAAAACGCTCCCTACGCCTGGAGCATCATGGATTCCGCCTGGCGGGAGAAGGTCCCGGCCACCCTCCCCTACGGCGGCGGTCTGTTCTGGGGCGGCGACTGCGAGGTGGGTGAGAGCGAATTCATCCTCGAGGAGGAGGAGCGCATGCTGGCATGGGGCCTCAAGCGCGGCGTGGTGGTCACCGGAGATACGCCGGAGGAGCTTTCCGAACGGATGGGCGTCCCCTCTGACGTGTTCACAGGGGAATTCGACCGCTACAACGCCCTGTGCGCCGAGGGGAAAGACCGGGACTTCGGCAAGCGGCGGGAGCTGCTCATCCCCCTGGACAAACCCCCTTATTACGGGATGAAATTCGCCCCTGCGCTGCTGACCGTGGTGGGCGGTCTCCGGGTAAACGCGGACCAGAACGTGCTGTCCGAAAACGGCGATCCCGTTGCCGGGCTGTACGCCGTGGGAAACGCCGCAGGCGGCCGCTACGGCGTGGACTATCCCATCCTCGTCCCCGGCAACAGCCACGGTACGGCGCTGACCCTGGGCTTCCTCCTGGGAGAACGGCTCGGCAGCGAAAACGACGGCTGAGAGCATTCTGTAATTATGTAAACTGAATCGTTCCCTGAATGAAGTATCACCGCTCTGCATATACTCTGAAGTATAGGCAAAGCGGTGATTTTTATCAAGGAGTAAGCATATGAAGAAAACGGTTAACATAAAATCTCTCGCGGTCTGTGTCGCCATACCGCTCCTCGTGGGCGGGCTGTCCTCGCTTCTGATCCGGAACTCCTTCTCTGTGTACGAGACGGAGGCGCTGCCGCCTCTGGCCCCGCCTCCTGTGGTGTTCCCCATCGTGTGGGCGGTGCTGTATATCCTCATGGGCGTGTCGTCGTATCTCATCTGGCGGACAGAGGATCAGCGGCGCTTCACGGCGCTCACGGTGTACGGCGTGCAGCTCGTCATGAACTTCATCTGGCCGCTGCTGTTTTTCGAGCTGCGGGAATTCCTGTTCGCCGTCATCTGGCTGGGGCTGCTGTTCCTTGCGGTACTGGTTATGGCCATCCTGTTCAAAAAGCTCCGCCCCGCGGCGGGGATCCTGCAAATCCCGTATCTCCTGTGGCTGGCCTTCGCCGTTTATCTCAATCTGGGGGTATATCTCCTCAACTGAGCGTCTCCACTCCGGTTTTGCAGAGGTGTCGGATGCAGCACGACGCGCATTTCGGGCTGCGGGCGGGACACACGGCCCGGCCGTGGAGCACCATACGGTGGCAGAAATCGTTGGATTCCTCCGGGGGCAGCAGCTCCCGGAGCTCTTTTTCGATTTTCTGGGGCTCCCTGGAGTCCACCAGGCCCATGCGGTTCGTCAGACGGATGCAGTGGGTATCCACCACCACGCAGGAGGGCTTTTTGAACACGTCCCCCAGCACCAGGTTCGCCGTCTTGCGGCCAACCCCCGGCAGGCGCAGCAGATCCTCCATATTGTCCGGCACACGGCCGCCGAACTCCTCCACGATCATCCGGGAGGCGTTTACGATATCCCGCGCCTTGGCCCGGTAGAAGCCGCAGGAGCGGATATATCCCTCGATATCCTCCACCTTCGCTTCCGCCAGGGACTCCAGCGTGGGATAGGCGGCAAAGAGGGCCGGGGTCACCATATTCACCCGCTCGTCCGTACACTGGGCGGAGAGACGGGTGGAGAACAGCAGCTCATAGTCCTTCTCGTAATCCAGGGAACAGAGCGCGTCCGGATATTCCTTTTTCAGCAGCGCGACGATCTCTCCGATATTCTCTCTGTAATCCACGGTATGCCCTCCTTTTGGCCATGATCCATGCCGCCGGTATTGTATCACCACGCGGGGAAAACGGCAAGCCCCGAGGTTTACAAACGGCGGCGGTTGGGGTAAAATAAAAGGAACACGATCCCGGAGGTGCACCATGTACAGGCCGCTTGCAGACGAGATCCGCCCCGAAACGCTGGATGAGGTGGTGGGGCAGGAGCATATCCTTGGCAAAAACGGGCTGCTGCGCCGCATCATCGAAAGCGGCAGCATTCCCAACATGATCTTCTACGGGCCGTCCGGCTCCGGCAAGACCACCGTGGCGAATATCATCGCCGCCGCCTCCGGCCGGACGCTGTACAAGCTCAACGCCACCACCGCCGGTATCGCGGACATCAAGTCCATCGTGGCGGATGTGGACACGCTCCTGGCGCCGGGCGGCATCCTGCTGTATCTGGACGAGATCCAGTATTTCAACAAGAAGCAGCAGCAGTCCCTGCTGGAGTTCATGGAAAACGGCAAGATCACTCTCATCGCGTCCACCACTGAGAACCCCTATTTCTACGTATACAACGCCGTGCTGAGCCGCAGCACCGTTTTTGAGTTCAAGCCCGTCTCGGCCGGAGAGGCGGAGCGGGCCGTGGAGCGGGCCTTCGCGTTTCTGCGGAAGCGGGACGGGAAAAGGATCGAGACGGAGGAGGGCGTTGCGCGCCATATCGCCTACGCCTGCGGCGGCGACGTGCGGAAGGCCCTCAATGCGGTGGAGCTCCTCTGCTCCGCCTCGGCGGAGCGGGACGGGGCTGTTTTCATCACGCTGGAGGACGCCCGCGCCGTTTCCCAGAAGAGCGCCATGCGCTACGACCGGGACGGAGACGACCATTACGATATCCTCTCCGCCCTGCAGAAGTCCATCCGGGGCTCCGACCCCAACGCCGCGGTCCACTATCTCGGCAGGCTCCTGGAGGCGGGCGACCTGATCTCCCCCTGCCGTCGGCTCCTGGTGATCGCGTCGGAGGACGTGGGACTCGCCTATCCCATGGCGGCGGCCATCGTGAAAGCCTGCGTGGACTCCGCCATGCAGCTCGGCCTGCCGGAGGCGAAGATCCCCCTGGCGGAGGCGGCCGTGCTCATGGCCACGGCGCCCAAGTCCAACTCCGCCAACGTGGCCATCGAGCGAGCCATGGCGGATCTGAAGGCGGGCAGAACGGGCAGCATCCCCCGGCACCTGCAGAACGTCCACGCCGACTCCGCGGGGATGGAGCGGGAGCAGGGCTACATATACCCCCACAGCTTCCCCAACCACTGGACCCGGCAGCAGTACCTGCCGGACGAGCTGCGGGACGCCGTGTACTACGAATACGCCGACAACAAAACGGAGCAGGCAGCGAAGAAATACTGGCAGCTCGTCACGGGGGAGGACGAATGATGGACATCCGCGTGGGCGACGTACTTGTGATGAAGAAAAAGCACCCCTGCGGCGGCGACCGGTGGAGCGTGCTGCGCATCGGGGCTGACTTCCGCCTGAGGTGCGTCACCTGCGGGCGGGAGGTCATGAATCCCCGCTCCAAGGTGGAAAAAAGCGTCAAGTCCGTGGAGCGGAGCGAATAACGCCGGGGCAGCCGGTTTCGGCTTGACAAACGCATATCAGCAGTTATACAATGGCAGTTGTTATGTAAATGTTCCCGCCGCCGCGGCGGAGGGGCAAAACGATGATAAACGACCAGAACAGCCAGAGAATTAAGACCTGAAAGGCGGTACTGTTACTATGGAAGTATTTGACCGGTACGAATCGGAAGTGAGGTCCTACTGCCGCAACTACCCCGTCGTTTTCGACAGGGCCAAGGGCAGCAGGCTGTACGACACGGAGGGGAACGAGTACATCGACTTCTTCGCCGGCGCCGGGGCCATGAACTACGGCCACAACAACGACTATATCAAGAAGGCGGTTCTTGATTACATAAACGGCGACCATATCATGCACGCGCTGGATATGTATACAGCGGCCAAGCGGGACTTTATCGACTGCTTTGAGGAAAAGATCCTCAAGCCCCGGGGCTTTGATTATAAAATCCAGTTCACCGGCCCCACCGGCACCAACGCGGTGGAGGCGGCGCTGAAGCTGGCGCGGAAGGTGAAAAAGCGCAGCAATATCTTCGCCCTTATGGGCGCGTTCCACGGCATGACCCTGGGCTCCCTGTCCCTGACCACCGACGCGGATTCCCGCGCGGGCGGCGGCGTGGCGCTCCATGACGTGACCCACATCCCCGCCCCCTACATGTTCCCGGAGCTGGACACTATCCGGTACATCGAGGCTCTGCTCACCGACGATCACTCCGGCGTGGAAAAGCCCGCCGCCATCATTCTGGAATCCATGCAGGCCGACGGCGGCGTGTTCCCCATGGACATCGACTACCTGCGCAGGCTGCGGGAGCTGTGCACCAAATACGACATCCTCCTCATCTGCGACGATATCCAGGTGGGCTGCGGCCGCGCCGGCTGGTTCTTCTCCTTTGAGCGGGCCGGCATCAAGCCGGACATCGTGACTCTCTCCAAGTCCATCGGCGGCTACGGCTTCCCCATGTCCATCGTCCTGCTGAAGCCGGAGCTGGATATCTGGGCTCCCGGCGAGCACAACGGCACCTTCCGCGGCAACCAGGTGGCCTTTGTGGCCGCGAAGGCCGCCATCGACCTGATGCTGAACAATAATATGGAGGCGGAGACCCGCCGCAAGGGCGAGATCGTCCGGGAGTTCCTGGAGAAGGAGATCCGCGGCCTCTCCGGGGATATCGAGATCCGGGGCCTGGGCCTTCTCTGGGGCATCGACCTGTCGAAGCACCCCGGCGCCAGCAAGGCGACGATCAGCGAGTGCTTCAAAAACGGCCTTGTCATCGAGCGCGCCGGCCGCGGCAACGACGTGGTGAAGGTCATGCCTCCCCTGGTCATCAGCGACGAGGAGCTCATGGCCGGTCTGGAGATCGTGAAAAAATCCATCGCCGCAGTGCTGGCGAAGTAAGCGGGAGCGAAAATGGGCAAGCTGGGTTATGTGTTCCGCATCCTGAAGGGCGCGAAGCTGAAGAAATACATGGACGTGGTGGATGCCGTGCACGAAAAAACCGGCAGGAGCAAGGCGTACCTGTTCTGCGATATCATCAACTGCGCCGTCCGCTACGGCGCGGGCTACAACGACTACAACATCTTCGCCTTCTACGACATGAATCACGCCCAGCGGAAGACATACGTCACCCGCATGAAAAACAAAAAGATCATCAGCTACCTGAACGATCCCGCCTATTCCGACATCTTCGACCAGAAGAATCTGTTCGACAAGCGGTTCCGGGAGTTTATCCGCCGCGGCTTCATCGACCTTGCGGAAGCGGATCTGGACAGCTTCAAAGCATTCATCGAGGGCAAGGAGAGCGTCTTTGCCAAGCCCAATGATTCCGAGAGCGGCAAGGGCATCGAGAAGCTGGACGTCGCGGATTTTGCCTCCCCGGAGGAGATGTTCGCCTACGTGAAGGATCCCGCGAAGAATTTCGGCGTGCTGGAGGAGCTCATCGTCCAGCACGAGGATATGGCGCGGCTCTATCCCCTGGCCGTGAACACCATCCGCATCGTCACGGTGGTGGACGACAACAAAAAGGACGTGCACTGCGCTTACGCCACGGTGAAGATGGGGAACGAGGGCAAATTTGTGGACAATATGGAAAACAGCGGCCTCGCCTGCCCCATCGACCAGGAGACGGGCGAGATCTGCGGCGTGGCCCACACCTCGAAGCTCATCAATTACGACGTGCACCCCTACTCCGGGGTGAAGCTCCTGGGCTATAAGATCCCCTACGCAAAGGAAGCCATCGAGATGTGCAAGCGTGCCGCGCTGGTGGTGCCCGAGATGCGCTACATCGGCTGGGACGTGTGCATCATGCCGGACGGCCCCGCCATCGTGGAGGGGAACAACTACGCGGGTTACGATTTCTCCCAGCTCCCGGAGCACAGGCCGGATAAGATCGGGGACCTGCCCTTCTTCCAGCAGTTCGTACCCGGACTTTAGACAGTATTCGACCCGCCGCGCCGCTCGGTCCGGAGCGCGCCGGCGGGTCTTTCGCATCGCCGAAAAGGAGGCGCAAGTGAAGGTAAAGCATATCCTGACCGCGGCAGCGGTGATCCTGCTGGCCGCCGCGCTGGCGGTGGGCTGCCTGGTCTTTTACGATCTCGTGAAGACGCGGCAGGTGATGGTGAACCCCTGGTTCATATCGGCGCGGGACACACAGGGGGTGGACATCTCCGAATACCAGGCGGAGGTGGATATGGACGCCCTCCACGCCCAGGGCATCCGTTTCGCCTACATCCGGGCAACGGAAGGCAGCTCCGGTGTGGACGAGCGGTTTTTTGTCAATTGGGAAAGCGCGGGAAACAGCGGCCTCGTCCGCGGGGCATACCACTTTTTCTCCTTCGACAGCCCCGGCGAGACCCAGGCCAGGAACTATATCGAAACGGTGGGCGACCTGACCGGGTGCCTCATCCCCGCCATCGACGTGGAATACTACGGCGACAAGGAGCAGAACCCGCCCGACCGGGAGGACGTGGTCCGGGAGCTGGGCGTGATGCTGCGGCTGCTGGAGGCGGAATACGGCGTGAAGCCCATGATCTACGCCTCCGGGCGGCTCTACGAGACCTGCATCAGGGGCGCCTTCGACGGTTACCCCCGCTGGGTACGCAGCGTGTTTTACCCCGTGCTGTTCGAGGCGGGCGGAAGCTGGCTCGTGTGGCAGTACAGCGACCGGGGCGAGCTGGAGGGCTACTCCGGCGGCGAGCGGTTCATCGACCTCAACATCGTGAACCGGAAACACGGTCTGGAAGCGCTGATCGTCCCATGACACGCTAAAACAAAAAGGCCGGGAAGCGGAATTCCGCTTCCCGGCCGTCTTTTTCAGATCAGTAATACATCCTGCACAGCTCAGCCACAGCTTTGAAGACCATCTCGTTCTTTTTCTTTACCGACTCGTCCCCGATCGCGCCGAGGAAGCCGCCCAGGAACATATAGCCGCCTCCGGGGGCCAGCAGGTCGAACTGCTTCTTCAGAGAATCGTAGATCTCTTCATAGGTCACATCGGCATCCAGCAGGTGATCCCTGGCGTCCCAGCCGCCGGCGATGACCAGCCTGTTGCCGAACTTTGCCTTTACGGCAGCCAGGTCGTTGCAGGTCTGGGCGGGATCCCACATGGTGACGCCCACCTCGTTGACCAGATCGTCGAAGAAGCACTCGCTCTTGCCGCAGTTGTGCATGGAGATGGGCAGGCCGTTGTCCCGGGCATACTTGGCCTGGCGCTTGTACAGCGGGACAAGGAACTCCCGATACATCTCGGGGGAGATGAAGGGATTGGCCCATGCGGCGGTGTCGTCCATCATGGTCCACACGTCCGGCTTGCAGTATTCCACATACCGGTCCGCCACGGTGCAGTAGAAATCGCAGAGGTACTCAAACAGGGCATGTACCTCATCGGGATCCTCATAGAAGGCCATGAGACCGTTGGTGAAGCCCATGAAGCTCATGAGCGTCTGGAAATAGCCCATGTGCAGGTTCATGCAGACTGCCGTCGTCTCCCGGTTCACGTGGCGGGCCACAAAATCGTCCTTACACATTTTTTCCCAGTCGATGCCGTCCAGATCGGGCGCTTTGATCACGTCGCGCCAGTCGGCGATATCCTCCAGGATAAAATCGCAGGTTTTGGGTATAAGGGCGTTGCCTGTGGATTCGGTCGGCACGTACTCCACGCCCCAGATATCCAGACCGCCGCCGCGCTTGCGGTGCTCGCAGACGATGGACGGCTCGATCATGATATCCGCCGGGGCTTCTCCGTTTCTCCCCGGCATACCCATGGTGTACTGGGGGACCCACTCAGGCTGCTCACCGTACAGGCACTTCATAAAGTTTTCTTTTGCTGTAAGCATTCGATCTCCTCCGTTTTTGTATTATGCTGTTCTGCCCCTTCTTCCCGTAACACTTTACACTATAATAGCCCCGGAATCAAGAAGCAAAAACCAAAGTACGCTCAAAACTCCCGGCCGCAAGTTCAGTATTTTTTATACTGCTCCACGCCGATATCGTCGAAGGAATTCATGGAGTCATACTCCACCAGCGCCAGATCCAGCAGCGGCATGGCGCAGACGGCGCCGGTACCCTCTCCAAGCCGCATTCCGGCCGTGATCAGCGGCTTCAGGCCCAGCGCATCCAGCGCACAGGAGGCTGCCGGCTCCGCCGAAACATGGCTCGCCAGCATGGCGCAGGCGCTCTCCGGGCAGATGCGTGCGGCGCAGAGGGCCGCCACCGCGCTGATGAATCCGTCGATCAGCACGGGGATCCGGTAGATCCCGCCGCCCAAAAAAACGCCCGCAAGCCCGGCGATGTCGAAGCCGCCCAGCTTTGCCAGCACGTCCATGGCGTCGTCCGGGTCCGGCTCGTTCACCAGGACGGCTTTTTCAATGGCGGCGATCTTTCTCCGCAGGCCTTCGTCGGACAGTCCGGCTCCCCGGCCCGTCATCTCGGTGACGTCCCGGCGGAGCAGCACCGAGGCCACGGCGCTGGAGGTGGTGGTGTTCCCAATGCCCATCTCGCCCGTCGCCAGCAGTTCATAGCCCTTTTCGGCGCACATACGCACCATGTCAATGCCCGTGTCGATGGCCTGCTGCGCCTCTTCCCTTGTCATGGCGGGTCCCATCGTCATATCTCTTGTCCCCCGGCGGACGGCGCGCCGGATGAGCCGCGGCTCCTGCGATTCCTGCTCCATGCCGATATCCACGGCAAACACGTCCGCCCCCACGGCTCTGGACATGCGGCACACGCTGGCTGTGCCGTTCGCGATATTCTCGGAAACGATACGCGTCACGTCGCTGCCGCTCTGGCTGACCCCCTGGGCGATCACACCGTTGTCGGCGCACATGACGATGACGGCGCGCTTTTTCACGGACACATGCTCAGAGCCGGTAAGACCGGCGATCCGCACCACCGCATCCTCCAGGAGTCCGAGGCTTCCAAGCGGCTTTGCGATCCCGTCCCATCTCTGTCTGGCCCGCTCCATAGCGGCGCTGTCCGCGGCTCGAATGTTCATTCGTATCACTCCTTATCCGGATCATAACACATTTTTCCGCCTATTACCACAAAAAAACAGCCGCACACGCGGCTGAGCAGCTCTTTGTTTTGTGCGCGCAGGGGGCGAGCGGCAAATCTCGCCCCTTACACACACTGGAAGAATGAAGAATAAAAAGATATAAAACAGAGGATGAGATCGTATGCTGGGGGAATTTGGAGGTTGGGATCATATAGGAGTTGAATGGAAATCACCACAGCAGAGACCCAAGGTCACGGTGCCGGCAAATCACCGCAACGTTCCGCAGGAACAGCCGCCGCTGCGCACAGACAGATGAATATCAAAAAACCCGACCTGACGGTCGGGCATAAAGCATCAATGCATAATCAGCAAAGCCACTCAGTCTCAACCCCAGGAGCAGTGTTCGTGCACATCAGGTCTCCCGACTTGGCTTCATCCTACTGGGGCGTCTTCCCAACCGGCTCCCCCAAAGGAAGAAATCCGGTCAGTGACAACACTGCCTTTTCGTCTGCTTCACGGTTACTGGGATAGTTCGGAAATCTCATCCGATTCCCTCGGCGAAAGGATCGCCGGCATTTGCATGCAAAGCGCACGTCAATATTCAACTGCACATATATTAGCATACAGTGGATGATAATGCAAGTTATTTAGTATGCCAAAATGTAATACTGGTTTTTACTCCATTTCACCGGGCAGATCGCAGCGGTATAATAGGAGAAGCATAAGCAGGAGGGAGCGGACAGCATGGAATACGAAAACATCCGCGCCGCCCGGTTCCTGTCCCGTCCGAACCGGTTCGTGGCTATCGTGGAGCTGGACGGGGAGGAAACGGTCTGCCACGTAAAGAACACGGGGCGCTGCCGGGAGCTTCTCGTTCCCGGCGCGACCGTCTATGTGCAGGAGCGGCGCACGGGAAACCGGAAAACACCCTTTGACCTGATCGCGGTGGAGAAGGGGCATCTCCTCATCAATATGGACAGCCAGGCGCCGAATCCCGTCTTCCGGGAATACGCGGAGGGCGGCCGCTTCACGGAGGGGCTCACGCTCCTTCAGCCGGAGGTGCGCCGCGGCGATTCCCGGCTGGATTTTTACTATGAAGCCGGCTCCAGGCGCGGCTTTGCCGAGGTCAAGGGCGTGACCTTGGAGCAGGACGGAGTCGCCCTTTTCCCGGACGCGCCGACCCAGCGCGGGGTCAGGCACCTGCGGGAGCTGATCGCCTGCCGGGAAGCGGGGCTGGAGGCGTGGGCGGTGTTCATCATCCAGATGCGCGGCGCCGTCCGCTTTGAGCCCAACCGGGCGACCCATCCGGAATTTGCCGAAACGCTGCTGGAAGCGGCCGGACGCGGTGTAGGTATCCTGGCGCTGGAATGCCTGGTCACGCCGGGCTCCATCTCTGTCCTGGGGCCGGTGGACGTCCGGCTGTGACGGTGCAAAAACAGTATGGTACCATATGAAAATAGCATTGAAATCATGCGATTTTCTTTGTTGTTTTTCCGGGTGTTTCATCGTATAATACTAAGTGGATAGGTATGACCGCGGTCCGCTGCTGCGATTCGCGGTCCTCACTCCGTTAAATCATGCTCCGGGAGCTTACCAATACAGTACAGTAAAGGAAGGGAAAGACATGTACGAATTCAAACCCGCGACCGAACGCATCAAATACATGCGCGAGATCATCCGCGACCGCGTCATCGCCAATGACGCGGAGCGCACGAAGATCCTGACGGAGGCATATAAAAAATACGATCATGTGGTCCCCATCATCCAGCGTCCCCTGGGCTTCAAGGCCCTGTGCGAGAACATGACCGTTTTTGTCAAGGATTTCGAACTCATCGTCGGCGGCAAGGGCCCCCACTTTTTCTCCGCGCCCCAGTACCCCGAGTGGGGCATGACCGAGTGGATCCTGGAGCCTATTGAGAAGGGCGAGTGGACGATCCGGGAGGACGGGCTCTACCACAACCCCGACGGCGAGGAGCTGAAGCACACCATCAGCCCCGAGGACTATGAGATCATCCGCGACGCCCGCGAGTTCTGGAAGGACCGCCGGGTGGGCACCGTGGCGGACGCCTGGCAGCCCGATCACCACGCGGAGCTGAAGCGGCTGAACGTCTCCAGCTACGTGGACGGCGGCATGGGCCTTATTTCTCTCCCTGCGGGCCATCTGATCGCCGGCTACAAGAAGATCATCAACGTGGGCTACAAGGCCATCCATGACCAGGCCCAGACCTGGCTGGACGAGCACTACGGCAACCTGATGGGCGAGGACGTGGGCAAGTACCTGTTCTATAAATCCGTCGTCATCACCACCGAGGGCTGCATGACCCTGGTAAAGCGTTACGCAAAGGCCTGCGCGGACAAGGCCGCGGAGGAAAAGGATCCCAAGCGGAAGGCGGAACTGGAAATGATGGCCAACGGGCTGGAGAATCTCTCCGAAAACCCGGCCCGCACGTTCTGGGAGGCTGTACAGGGCATCATGATGTATCAGGTCATGCTGCAGATCGAGTGCCTGTTCCCCTCCCCCGCTCTTGGCCGCTTTGACCAGTACACCTGGCCCTTCCTGAAGAAGGACCTGGAGGAGGGCCGCATCACCGAGGAATATGCCCAGGAGATCGTGGACGCCTTCTTCCTCAAGGCCAACTGCTACTACGGCGCCGGCCCCTCCAAGCTCGTTGACACCACCGGCATCGGCAACACCTATCAGCATACCACCCTGGGCGGCGTGGATCCCGAGACCGGCGAGGATGCCACCAATCCTGTCACCTACATGGTACTGGAGACCGTCGGCCGTCTGAAGCTGCATGATCCCACCATCTCCCTGAGGTTCAACAAAAACAGCCCGGACAAGCTGTGGGACTGCGCGCTGGCTACCAGCAAACTGGTGGGCGGTCTGCCGCTGTATCAGAACGATGAGGTCATCATTCCCTCCCTGGTACAGGAGCTGGATTTCGAATTGCGTGACGCCCGTGATTACGGCATCATCGGCTGTCAGGAGATCGTAGGCTGCGGCACCGACTATCCGGCGCCCAACGGCATCCTGCCGCCGCACGCCAGCGTATGGTGGGGCAGCATTTTCAACATGGCCATCAACAACGGCATCAACCCCTTCAACGGGGAACAGGCCAGCGTGACCACCGACTACCTGTACAACATGACCAGCATCGAGCAGGTACGGGAAGCCGTGGAGAAGATGGGCCGCCACGTGATGCGCATGTTCATCTCCACCAACAACTACGCCGAGTACGTTTCCACCTTCACCTGCCCGCAGCCCATCCTGTCCATCTCCATCTAGGGCTGCATGGAAAAGGGCAAGGACGTGGTCAACGGCGGCGCCAAGTACAATTCCTACGGCGGCACGGCTACCGGCCTTGCCACCCTGGCAGACAGCCTGACTACCATCAAGTACATGTGCTTCGACAATCACTTCCTGACCACCCGCGAGCTGTACGACGCCTGGATCGCCAACTGGGAGGGCTATGAGCCTCTGCGCCAGCGTCTGCTGAACGAGGTGCCCCATTACGGCAACGCCGACCCGTACGCGGATATGGAACTGAAATGGTGCGTGGATCTGTATTACCGCATCTGCCAGGAGTTCTATTCCATGCGGTGCAAGGTGTACAAGTGCGGACTGTACGGCGCCTCCGACCACGTGCAGCAGGGGCACATCACCTTCGCCACTCCGGACGGCCGCAAGACCGGCGAACCCATCGCGGACGCCATGTCCCCCGCGCAGAGCCGGGATAAGAACGGGCCGACCGCTGTGTTCCAGTCCACGCTGGTGTTCGATCATCACCACTACCTGGGCGGCATCGCGCTGAACATGTGCATGCAC
>JAEEGL011865225.1_pt1 | contig 16215 bp, 9 predicted proteins | sample 9134231 | NCBI WGS metagenome assembly JAEEGL01 (sample SAMN16246548, study PRJNA631951) | gut metagenome | biome: gut microbiome; feature: rumen; material: fiber-attached | host: Bos | place: Iran: Karaj | collected 2018-10
CGTCTCGATCGTATCCGGCGTTGTCTCCATCGTCGTGATCAGCGAGTCTGTTATGTCTTCCATGGTTGAATCATCCGTCGGATTCTCACCGATTTTCTGATTTTCAGCCTCATCAAGGATAGAATCCCTGGTCTTCTCGTCTCCGCTTTCAATCGCTTTTCCCAGTTCAGACTGCTCCGCTTCACGGATGACATCCTGAACCGTGATGATACCCTTTAGTAAGGCGTCGGCGTCGGTTCCGTAATCCTGCTCTATCTTTTTCAGAACAGCTTCTTTCCTCCGCAACGACGGATTAGCCTGCTTATAGATATCGATCAGTCCATTCGGTCCGAGCTTACTCATACGTGTCAGCCAGGATCCTGATTCATTAACCTTCTTCCCGAGTCCCATCGTCAAAAGCTTTTCGGCCGTCTGGATCACCATGTTGTTTCCCTCGACAAAGACCTTCTCCAGCTTCTTCCTGGTATCGGAATCCTTTGGATCATTTCTCAGCTTTTTCCCGGCCTCCAGGAAAAATTCTCCGAACTGCTGCTCACTGTCATCCTCATAGTAGTAGTTCAATGCATCCTTAACCTCGATAGCGGCAGGAAGATTGTCCTCCACATTTTTCGCGAACTCGGAAAGCACGGGTACGATAGTATCAATCTGTTCATCTACCATATCCTTCTGTCCGCTAAGCAGCTCCTCATATTCGGATGTTGAGTGTTTTCCCGTCATATTTTCCACCTTGATATCGCGGATAGCATCGTCCGGATCATCGGTAGTGGTATAACCGATCCAGGAGTCGCCGTTCATCCCTTCGTTGAAGTTTTGATCCAGAATGGTATACTCCTCACCCAATTCTTCTTGCGCCTTCTCCCTACTTGACGCATAGCTGATAGCAAGGCTCCTTACATATTTACCCTGCGTCTGTGCAGCACGAGCCCCCTTCACCTCAGGTGTCACCCCCTGGATGCGGACGCCACCGCAAACCGACACAACAGTCACTGCTGAAGCGAGTGCTATTGATGTAATTCTTTTTAACATTCTGTTCATGACGGTCCCTCCTATCCTGAATATATTTGTTGTTTCTACTATCAAAACACAGTGATTTCCAAGCTATGACGATATCATATCATAGGTAGTGTTACAAAAGGGTTACATATCAAAAATAACCCGGCGCAGCCAATGGCCACGCCGGTTTTTCCAATCAGATTCATGCGTCTATCCAGCCCTCTTCCCTCAGCTCACGAGCACATTCGCTGAGATGGTAAAGGTCATCAACAAAATGGCTCAATTTTTCCACTGCCCTTCTGTTATCATAAAACACCTTGTAACAATCCCTGTATGCAGCCTCATATGAGGTTCTCATCGCATAACGGATCTCAAACAGATAGACGAGGTACTGTATCTCATCCACATCCAGTATACTCGGGTATTCCATCGATGTCCTGTTTTCAAACGGAAGGAATAGATCCGGTGTATACTCCGTATTATCGATATCAAAATGACAATGCTCGTACTCGTTGAAGTGAACATAAGTGGTATCCAAAAACTCCGCGAGCTCATATGTACTCTTTGCCATATCCCAGGTTTCTTCAGGGAAGCCTATTATGTAAAAGGCCATGGTTTCGATACCGATTCCCTGGGCAAAGTCCACCAGCTCCTTGACTCTCTTTGTCACACCCTTAACGCTGTTGTAATTATACAAAAGCATATCGTCTCCGGACTCCACCCCGAAGCAGATCATCGATACACCTGCCTTTTTCATAAGCAAAAGCATATCCTCATCGAGACTCTCAAGCCTTGTCTCGCAAACTATCTTTGTCTTTATGCCCTCTTTTATGATCGTCTCCAAAAGCTCTCTTGTTTTTTCCTTATTCGCGGAAAAATACTGATCCCTGAACTGGATCTCATCGGCACCAAGTTTGATCAGCTTTTTCATTTCTGCGACAATTTGCTTTGCTTCTCTTTGCTCATAGGCTTCGTAATACTGTTTATACGGGCAATACATACATGACATCGGACACCCTCTGCTTCCGATGATGGTAAGCCTTAATCCCTTTTTCGCATCCCTATAGCTCTTATAATCTACCAGGGTATAATCCGGCATCGGCAAATCAACAAAGCTGCCCTTTTTCCCGGTAACATACTCATATGCGTACTCATCGACAGGCTCTGTTATGACCTCATTGATGTATGACGCATTCTTATCAAGCCACTTTTTCAGGATCTTTGCTGCGAGTCCGCAGATTTTGATATCTGCTTGGGGCATCATTTCCCGGATAGTCCTGATGAGCGTCAGATCCGAGTGTATCGTTGATCCTGCAGCTTTTACGATCACTATATCAAAAGTATCGTTTTCGATTTTCTTCAGAAGTTCATCGGGAAGCATCCTCTCCTGAGCTATCGCATCGATAACCCTGACCTCATACTCCTTGCTCTCAACGAAAACCGTAGCCGCAGTCAGAAGGGTAAGATCCGGGTAGATATCATGCTTATCTAACTTCATACCGAGCTCGCCGTGAGCATCCGTATGAACATTGAACCCATAGTAAGGGCGCAGGAACAAGACTCGCTTTTTCATGTGTACCTCCAATCAGGTGTCATACCGCGATAGTCAGTATGTTCAGACCGTAATTGTTCTGATATTTCATCTCTTTTGCGACGCCGGATATCAGACGAAGACCGATATTATGTGTCTTGTCCTCAGGATCAAACATCTCAACGGTCTCTTTCGGATTGAACGGCTTGCAGTCATCCTTGATCGTCAGGATCAATCCGTCGTTTATGTAGGTCAAACTCATATCTATAAAGTGTTTCTTTTTCCCGTCAAAACCGTGTGCGACGATATTTTTAACAAGCTCCTCCACACAAAGCGAAGTCCTGTTTGCTGTCTTGGCCGGACAATCATGATCCAGACAGAAACCTGCTACGGCAGAAGAAGCCTGCATCGCCTCATCCAGATTTGTGATCGTAAAGTCTATACGATCCCGCTCACTGACTCCGAATCCCTTCGAGAAGCACATCATATCCTCTCCGCTCCTCGGGAAACGGCGATTCTTGTATATAATAAAACCAAACAGTATCAGACAAACCAATATTCCATTTCCGATCTGAGCCATCCATGCTCCCGGCATCCCGAATATCGGAATCAGAACCACCGACAAGGCGGCCATACCGACAGCTCCCTCAAACACCGAAACAAACCGAACCAATCCCTCGTTCGTTCCCAAACAATGAATATAGTTGGTAAAGCCTGTTGTTATCGCACTGATAGGATTTGATATAGGGAACAACAGGAATCCAAGGGACGTCATGGCATACACTGCTTCCGTAGGATCATGGAAAAAGATATTTGTCATTGGTGTGCTGATCACCATGAACACGCCCATTACAACCGTGTCAAGCACTATACCGATCTTGAAAAATACCCTCATCAGAGACTTCAGGCCATCTTTGTCTTCCTCTCCGACATGAACGCTTGCAAGCATAGTCATAGCCGATGTCACTCCGGCCGCTACGGCCCAGTACAGATTTCCAAATGACATAACACCGGAAAACGCCGCCAGACCATCCTCACCGACATAATCACGGATAACGTAGTTTACGACTACCAAGCGCAACAATATGCAAAGCTGGGTAATAGCCGGTGGGAATCCGTATTTAAGGATATCCTTCAGATCTGACCACTTGATGGACGGGAAGGAAAAACGGATAACAGCTTTTCCCGTAAAGTAATAGCTCAACTGGATCAGGAAAAAGACCATATTGCTCACGGATGTAGCGAGTCCCAAGCCAAAGTATCCCATATTCAGTACGGAGATAAACATCCAGTTACACAGGATATTTGTGCACAGCATTCCGACGATCGCCACATAGGTCCTCTTTTCCTGACGTTCGATCTGAAGAAAAGCTGTCAGCTGGGTTCCAAGCATAAGCGGTATCAGGCCGATCACAAACGCACGAATATACGATGATAGTGGACCTGTCAGAGCTTCACCGGCACCCAGTATGGAAGACACCCTCTCCGGAGCCAGCTCACAGGTCAGGATCAAAACGGCTGTAACACATGTCACCATAAAAATATCTACCGTGAAGATGCTTTTGGTCCTCTCCATAAGGCGCTTTCCCATATACTTTCCGCACATGATCTGAGCACCGCCGGAAAACAGCACATTGATCGAATTGATCAGATTCAGGACCGGGAAAAACAGACCGGTCACTGCCATAGCATCTGCGCCAATCAAATTACTCGCGAAAGCACTGTCAACCACATTGTTTATGCCTGCGATGATCACGAGAATAATCTGCACGGGAAGGAGGCGCAAAAACAATCTTCCCATCATCTTGTCGTCACGTTTTTTCAAAGTAACCATCCTTTCTTACAAATACCGATTTACTTTTCTTTTGTTGTCTTGTGAAGCTTGAATCCGAGGCTCATGATGATCGCGGTGAGTATCACGACGATCATACTGAACATCGCCACCTGTCCGAAATTCATCCCAAAGACACTGGCCGTACTGTCTGCCTCAGCCTGTTCATTAGCCAGATCCTCTGCCTTGTTGTATGGTACACTCTCTTCAAAGATATCTGTATCAGAGTCTCCGGCTCTCGCCACATACCCGATACAGTTCACAAACTGTTTTCCATCCTCATCACTACAGTAGATGTTTGATATCCAGAGCTTCTCGCTACTCTCAGCGGCTGCAGCATACCTGCTCTCATCGTAGAGGTATTTTGCTCCGATCTGACCTCCTCCTCGGAGAAAATATCCCGAGATCCAGTCCTTCATCTCTATCTCGGAGTAGAGACGGTACGCCTTGGCCAAACCTTTTTTTTCTGATATCTCCGGAGCCGGCTCGAGAATCGGCTCCTCAGTAGCCTGTTCCTCGCTCACAGAGGATTCACCCGCCTGCTCTCCATCAGAGCTTACATCTGACTGCTCCTCGACATCCTCTCCATCTACGACTCTTTCTACCGGCTCCTCAGCGGAAGCTATTGAGTTTATGTTGAGTCCGACTACACACAGCCTTGCCATAGCGTTCCTGCCGGTGTTCACCTGTGAGACCGTTTCCTCGGCTTCTCCATCGCCCTGCGGTTCCTCATCGGGTTCCTCTGCCTTGTCCTCTTTTGGCTCTTCCTTATCCTCAGCCTGTTCGTCCTCTTTTTCTTCTTCCGGCTGATCAGCCTTATCCTCTCCGTCATCCGAAGTCTGATCCTCACCGTCCTGAGGTTCCTCCGTGGCCTCCGCTTCCTCCGTAGGCTCCGGGCTGGCACTCGCCTCAGGCTCTTCATCGGTGTTCAGATCCTTCAGTCCGAACTCTGCCGGATCGTATCCGCACGCGACCAGATCTATGACGGGCTCCCCGGCCTTCTCATCCGTCGACATGTAGAAGGTATATGCCGTATCGCCCTTTACCTCGCCGTCCTGAACCGGTGTGTACAGCGCATCCTTTATATATATACCTTCTCCCGAGGACGAGACCACCACATCAGATGCCGTGTCATCATCTGCACCTGAAGCTATCTCATTTATGTCTCCCCCTATAGCTGCAAGTGACCTCAAAGCCTTCGTCTCATCTGAGGTACGTGTATATCCAACCATCACGGTTTTCTCATCACCGATATCGTAGTTTACAAAATATGTGCATCTCTTTGCAGCGAGCTTATTTATCGCAGCCTCCTCGCTGTCAGCCGTGGCCACGACCACCTTTTCAACATACGGACGGTATATGTCACCCTTATACATCCTCAGATAGAGCTCCGAATCAGCGATACCCTCATCGAAGTCCGCTACCTTACCATCATCAGTGACAACGAGCTCCGACCCATCCGATGCAAGGATCGGCGAATCATCCGAATATCCCTCGCGGGTCTGCTTTGCCTGGAAGCTGATCCCTCGTAAAGGCTCTCCTGCTTCCTCATCATGACTCACATACAGATACAGCCCCGATCCATCTGCGCCGCTATTCAGACTGATATCACTCGCCTTCTGATAGGAGTGTCCATCCACCGTGATCGACCCGCTGCCACTCGAGGATACGCAAATATCACGGATAGCTCCGCCCTCACCGCCGGTCTGGTATCCGAGATAAAGCCCCTCAGATCCCGCCGGATTCAGCGACTGCTGTATCACATTGTACCCGGCCTCCTCCAAAGAAAGACTGCCGAGATCACCCTGGATCAAAGAAATCCCGGTGATGAAGCTCTCCCCATCTGCTTTTGATACGACCACCCCGACAGGCAGCAACCAAAAGCACATACTCATCGTCAGAAAAAATACCCCGACTCTCGTCACCGCTTTATTCTTTATTCGCTTGCAAACATTCATCATAGGACATCCCTCCTGATCACTTGTCCCTGTCAACTTTCGTGCTCTGGCCCTTTGGTCTGATCCTCATAGAGATCATCCCGACTGCTACTCCCAGTATCATCGCGATTCCTCCGATCATAAGCGCAGACTCTCCAAAGACACTTCCGGTACTTCCGGCTCCCTTGAGCTCCATAGCCCCCGCCGGATCTGTCGTCGTCCTATAACCCAGATACACAAAAGACGCTGCCATCTCCGGTTTTTCAGATGCTATATTTGTCATGATCGGAGTATATCCGGCTTCCTTAAGCCTTTTTACGGCTTCTGCCTCGGATAAAGCCGACACCACCTTGACATCGGATATATACTCCTGTACTTCTGCTGCCTGAGATACTTTTAGGAAACCAAATAACGGTATCAGAAGGATAGCAAATACGATCAAAGTTCTTTTTATGCTTTCCATAGGCATTTACCCTCCCCATTCTGATTATTTTTTATGCTTCTTAGCGTATACGATACTTGCACAGGCCGCGATCAAAGCGATAAGCGCAAGTAAAAGGATCCATATCCATGCACTGCCTCCAAAAGCAGATCCTGTCGTATCCACATCAGTCCCGCTTACTGCTGATCCACTGGCAGCATTTTCGGTTTTGACCTCATTTTCATCGGCATCCTCATCCGCAGTGATCGCGTTCTCGTTATCACTATAGTAGATATACGCTTCATCCCCTGCTATGGACAGATTATATGAAGCTGATCCGCCGAAATCCTTCACTGCGATCAGATCAGGATTTGTGCTTAAAGCATCCTCATCTGCAAACAGAGTACCTGCAACTATTGGATTACCTGCTGCCTTATCGGTGGTCGTATACAGTGCTACCCACTTATCTCCCTTATGATTGTGTATATCCGCCTTTTTATCGTCGGCAGTAAGTGCCACATCATAATTCATAAAGACGATCTCTTCCGAACCCTCAGGATAGGATCGGTCTATTATCTGCGACGGTATCTCACTGTACTCGGTCTTTTCTTTATGGACCATACAGTAAATCTCGTATGCAGCCATAGCTACAGCTACCGCCCCAAATACGATACCTATCGCACGGGCTCCGCCCTTTGGAAACCTGGATCCTTTACTCAGTTTTTTCGCCATATTCTGCCTGACACTGGAGGCATCCAGACTTCCGCGATTTGTATCTATATACAATTTTTTCGCTTCTGCAAGCTTTTGGTCCAGTTTTGTAAACAGACCATCCTTAGCGTAAAGCTTGTTATATATCTCCGGCTTTTGCTTCTGAAGAAGCATTTCGTATGCCCACTGTGCGTTGTCTTCCAATTTTGCAGCCATGGCCTTGTTTAATATAAGGTCATTTTTTCGAAAGTATTCAAACTTTGCCCTTCTTGTATCGATTGTCAGTTTATCGTAATTATAACTTGCCTCAACCGCTCTGATATTTGCCTTTCTGCCTGCTTCATCCAGCGTTTTTGCATAATAATCATTAGCCTCCAGAGCAGTCATCTTCGGTTTCCATGTTGCAGCATAAACAAATGCTCCCGCACTTATCAAAAATGACAAAGCCATAATGACATTATATGCAGTTGAGTCCATAAACAGGCTCTTTCCCGACGAAGAGGCTCTCTTCATCGCCTCCCCGGTGATAGCCGTGTCACCATCAAACGCTCCTCTGTCACTGCCCTCATATATGGAAATGCTTTCCTTCGGGAGTATATTCTCTGTCTTTTCTATCTCATCAGCATCTCCCGCCATGATGCTTGAAAACAAGGGGTACAGCCCGACATCATCCATCAGACTCTTTTGTCCGTTTGACATTACATATGCCATGGGGTAAAGATCTTCCGGCTCTAAATCCTTACGCATGAAAAAGTCATACATGCTTTGGTTGTCCCCATAAGGAGTGATCATCAAATGCATGACTATCTCACCGTCAATGAATGACTGTGAGTTTTTCACTTCCTCTGCGGCACTCCCCATGGTTTCTGTCAGTGAATCCGTGATCTCATCCTCTGTCATGGACGAGTTGATCTCCTTTCCGGATTCTTCCTCGTCAGTGAGTTCCATGGCTTTTTCAAATGCATCCGGATCATCAGCATCCAGGGCTTTTTTAATCGCATCAGTATTTGTATCCTTTAAGATATCACGGAGGGTAGAAAGCTCATCAAGTATCTTTTTGGCACAGTCATCCAGGTCATTTTTCATATTGTTTTTCAACCTGTTTTTATTCAGTGTCGGATATGCTTTCTTATACTCCTCCATCAGTCCGTCCGGGCCGATACCGCTCATACGGGTGAGCCACGACCCTTCTTTTTTAAGCATGGTTCCCTGTGTCTGCATGAGGATGGCCTCGATCGACTGAAGAATCTGAGTGTTCCCTTGTAAAAATACCTTTTTAAGATCATTTATAACTGCGTTATCTGATCCGTTTTTGTTCAGGGCACGTCCGGCATCGAGCAGATAGTCACCCATCTTTTTTTCACTGTCATTCTCGATGAAACAGTTCAGATAATCCGTCGTCCCCTTGGCAGCAGGTGTTCCGGCATCGTAGTTTTTTGCATACTCCTTTATGGAAGGGATCACGGCATCCAGCTGTTCCTGTATGGCCTGCTCCTGGTTTTTCAATAATTCCTGATAATCGGAATAATTGAACTCTCCATTCATATCCATCACTTTGATATCAGTGATCGCTATATCAGGGTTATCCGTAGTAGAGTATCCGATCCATACCGGTGATGACTTACCCTTGTTGAAATCCCGGTCGAGGATGGTATACTCCTCACCCAGCTCTTCTCCCGCCGCATCACGACTTGAAGCGTAGCTGATCCGGATATCCTTTAAGTATTTTCCTGTATTTGCAGCCGCCTTCGAAACAGACGCAGTATTAGAGCGGCCCGGCACGCGGATATCGCCACATACTGACAGCAATGTAACTGAAAAAATAAGTGTTATACATGATATCTTTCGTATTATGTTCCTCATATCCGGATACCTCCATTTCGACAGAATCCCACACCTTTTGATATTATGGCAAAATAATACCACAGCAGGCGTTACAAAAGGGTTACACAAAAACAGACATGACCATTTCGGTCACGCCTGCTTTAAAAATGATCTGATCCTGATCATTCTACTTTACCACGTTTTCATTTATCCGGCTCATATTCAGAAGCTCTGTAACACTTATCTTGTTCTCATCCGTATCAAACGGATCATAGCCGTTTGCAATACTGTTTTTCAGCATCGAAAGGAGTTTCTTTGTCCCCTCGGGGATGCCCGGCGCACGCACATCTACTACTCCGGCATTCATGCCGAACCAGTAGTTCGCAGCCTGAGTGTTTTTCGTAAGCTCATTTATATCCCAGGCGCCACTGAGTACCGACTGGACTATCTTTACGTAGAACTTGCCCCAAGCGTAGTAAGGAACTCCGATATTCTTCTTTTTGCCATCGCTGACCTTATACAGGCCCGGTCTTGTGAACTCACCGTGCTGTGTTGAATACTCGATATCGGCAAACATCTCAAACTCATCGACCAGCGCCTGATCGGACGTACCGCTTTCTCTCACGACAACCTTACACTCCGGATCGATAAGTGAAACACCGGTTGCAAATGCGTTCAGGTTTGTGGAATGTCTGCCTCGCTTTACATATCCGATCTTTCTGTCTTTTGATCCCTGCTCGCGAAGCAGTGTATCTGCCGCAAGAACTCCTGTCAGGAAGGCTGCCTCATAAAATCTTCCCGAATAGCAGCGTACCGAAGGCGATATCTGCCCTACGGAGCAGTTGAGCAGCTTGACTTCAGGATGTGTCACAGCAGTTGCCTTGGCCGCGGACAACATATCCTCCGTGACCGTAAAGATGACCTCGCACTTGTCCGCTACTGCCTTATCCAGAGCTGCTCTCACACCATCTTCTCCCTCCTTGGCCACATAAGCGGCTGTGACGAGATTATCCTGAGTCATCTCATCTACATACAGGCGTCCGGCCTCATGAGAATCGATCCAGCGTGAATCCTCTATGCTGCAATCATATATAAACCCGACACGGAGCGGTTTGGCCGCTGTATATCCTTTCTTTCCCGAGAAAAGCTTTTTGAGTCCGGATGTAGCCTCCGCTGCCTCGGGTGTTTCGGAGAGCATCACTACATCATCAAAGTCCATCCGTACCCGGATCTCTGTCGCAGACATCTTTATGTTTTTACCGATCTGGTCATCTGTATCATCCGATATCGTCTTGAACGGAAACAGAGTCAGATAGAGGAAAAATGCGTTTCCGACCGATGTTTCATCTTCATTCGCAAACAGTTTTTTGTACTGTTTTCTGAAACGGAAGTATGCTGATTTGAGATCCTTTCTCCGATCCTCTGTCCATTTTTCTTCCAGACCGAGTCCGATCAGATCAGCGAGCTTCTCATATGAACCGGGTTCCGTGAGGATGATATTGTAGTCACCCGTAGCATCATAGAAACGTAAGTACTCGGTATACACCTGATACTCCTTTGTATCAGATTCCACCGGAATCAGGCGGGTGACATCACAGGTGAGGTACTCGCTGTCACAGTATGTGGAGACGGATACTCTCTTGTTTCCCTCCTGAACGTAGTATTTATTCATGTATTCATAAACCTTGATCGCATCCCTGACTCCCTCCTGCATCACGGAATCATGAAGACTTGACCACTTCATGGCAAACTCTGTTCCCTCATCAAACAAAGGCATGAAGTTGCATGCAAACGCGTTATTTCGACCGCGTTCTTTGTTACCGACTATCCTTGAGAGCGGCAACTCCAAAAGGCCGAGTGAAACCTCGTTCTTGATATCCGCCTGACGGATCATCTCGTCAAGCACCGGAAGATATGGGTCTTTGCCCTCACGATTTGCTTTTCTGACAGCCTCTTCCGCTCTTTTTTTCGCATCTCTGTAAGCTTCTCTCATATACTTGTTCCTCCTTAAAAAATATTTAGTATTTTTTTAACCCGCAAGTTATTCTTTCCGCCCTTATACTTATAATCCACTTCATCCATGGTGTTTTTCACCATAAAGATTCCCAGTCCCCCGACCTTTCTTTCCCTGGATGTGAGGGTGATATCGGGTTCTTCGACTTTTAGCGGATCAAACGGCACACCATTATCCGAGAAAATAATAGTAACTGAGGGTTCATCTTCATCGACCTCTATCCTGACTGTCGCCTCTCCGTCACCTGAGCCATACGCATAGTTTGCGATATTTCCGAATACCTCATCTATCGCCACATCTATCTGTGCCTGTATGACCGGCGGACATGCAAGTCTCCTGAGTTCACGATCAACGAACTCCGTGACTTCTTCGATGTTCTCGATACTCGCATCCAGCGTGATCTCTTTTTCTCGCAGATACTTTTTCTTTGGTGCATCTGCTGCATCTGTCCCGCAATACTCGATACACAGCATCGTCAGGTCATCGAACTGCTCTGCGCTGCGCACAAACTTATACACATCCCTGTCGATAACCATCAGTATGTCCTCGGGGCCCCCCTCCTTCATCGAATTAAGCGTGTCAAGCGTACGTTCGATACCAAAGAGCTCGTTATTTTTATCTGTTGCCTCCGGAACACCATCCGTGTAGATGAAAAGCTTTGAGCCCGGCTCCATCTTTAGTTCATAGTCCGGGTATTTCATTCCCTTTTTGCCGCCGATGACAAATCCGTGTTTATCATTGATCACTTCGAACTCCCCACCGGGATGATACATGATGGGTTTTTCATGTCCTGCGTTTGCCGCCGTCAGCACGCCTGTAGTCACATCAAGGACTCCCAGCCACACCGTGACAAACATTCTCTCACGGTTGTTTGAGCAGATCATATCGTTTACTGTAGCCAATACCTGGCTGGGCTTGTGCCCTGTGATCGCCTGTGACTGTATCATACTCTTTGCCATCATCATAAACATGGCAGCGGGTATTCCCTTACCTGATACATCCGCGATCACGATAGCCAGATGGTTAGTATCAGTAAAGAAGTAATCGTAAAAGTCTCCTCCAACTTCCTTTGCAGGCGTCATGTCCGCATAAATGTTGAACTCTCCTCTTTCAGGATACGCCGGGAAGATATTTGGCAGCATATCCGCCTGAATCTTGGTCGCCAGGGCAAGCTCTGTATTTACACGCTCTTTTTCCGCCGTAATGTGATCGTTCTCAGTTATATAGGCGTGGAGCTTATCATCCATCTCCTCAAATGATCTGGCCAGCACTTCGATCTCATCCCCTGTATGGACATCGATACTGACTCTCTCGTCTCTATCCAGGTTTTCAACCATTCCTTCTGCCGCAGTCTTGATTTTTGTCAGAGGGACAATGATCCTTTTTCTGGTAAAGAAGTAAAACGCATTCATCACAAAAATCATGACAACGCAAACACCTATGGTGACAAAGATGACGGTGTCCCGCATGTTTGAACGAATACGCGGCATCAAAATATCCGTCTGAATAAGTGCTACTGTTTTTCCATTATGATCCTTCAAGGGGCTTACAGCAGCAGCCAGGTCCATATCCCCGTAGTTATATGTGGTAAAACACTCTGTTCCTTCTGTATATGCCTCCATAACCTCCTCTTTGGGAAAGTCATCATCATAATACCAAATATCCCTCAGCGGACGTGAATCATCATCCAGCTGAGCGTCCCAAACATAGCGGATTCCCTCCTCTTCAGGAACATAGACGTACAGATATCTCAGCTTCGCGCCGTGTACCATTCCCATCATTAATGACTCTACGCTATCCCAATATTTGTCGGTTTTTCCGGTTTTCAAATACTCTTCTATGGTTTCCGGATCAATATTAGTTGAAACCGTATTGGTATAAGAAAAAGCAAAATCTCTGTATGTATCCAGTGTTTCCCGCTTTACAACATGTGCCACCACAGCGCATATCACGACGATCAGTATAACCGAAAGAAGTATCAATCGGAGAATAGTCACAACGGACATTTTTTTCATTTTCTTCATTTTCTTTTCTTTTTCCATATCCTACCGATCCCTCCTTCTTTTTTGCCGCATATATCCACAGTGTAACAGAAATATCATACCATACTAACGTTACAAAAGCGTTACAAATCATAAAAATGAGCCGACACATAGTGCCGACTCTGATTTATTCGTTATAAATAGCGTACATCTTCACCGCCTCACGATAATAATGATACGCCTTTTTTTTATTTTTCTTGGTCCCTACACCATTGTAGAAGCATGATGCCAGTCTCCACAGCGCATCCGGGCATCCGTAAGCCCCCGCACGCAGAAACAGTTTCACGGCCTTTTTATACGACTGTGTCACACCCTTGCCGTTATAATAGCACATCCCGAGAGCGCAGAGGCGCCACTCATCCTCTCAGCGGGCTGATTTCTTATGCCGCCGAACAGCATTCTTATAATCAATATCCACCTTGTCAGGCTTCCCGTAAAAGCTTCTGTCGCCAAGCATGCACATTGCGGATGCCACGCCCGCGTCAGCCGCCTCCTCGTAAAACGAGATCGCCATCTCGACATTTTTCTCGACACCATCGCCCTGCAGATAGAGATCTCCGAGTCGCCACAAAGCGTCACGACAGCCGAGTCTCGCCGCATCTCTGAAAAATGTCACGGCACGCTCAGTGTTCTGCTCAAGCCCGATCCCGAGATACGCACAGTCTCCGAGGCGTCTTAACGCCATCGGATTTTCTGTCTTTGCCGCTTCTTTATAAAGGTTCACAGCCTCGACTATATCCGGCTCCACGCCTTCACCGGAAAACAGGCAGTCTCCATAGAGCACCTGCGCTGCAGGAAAATGATGTGCCGCCGACCTGCGGTACCAGTATGCCGCTTCCTCGAGATCCTGACGGGGACCTGCCACATGATAATAATCATCACCGATAGCGTATAACAGAATTCCCTTCGGTCCGCGGGGCGCATCAAGCCTTCCCATCGCCGAACCGTAGAGCTTTTTATTTGCCTTCTTCTTTGCGAATCCCAGGCAGCACAAAAATCCCATCACGCATTGTGCCTTCTCATCGCTCTCTCTGGCTTGTTTTCTGATAGCCTTTATTACCTTCTCCAGCTCATCGGAAGTCAGATCATCGCTCTTGAGCTCCTTCAACACGGGAAGCTGTTTACCGGTTACTCCCGTAACTCTGGATATCTCCTTATACAGAGATAATCTTTCCCACTGCATCCTTCTTTTCCGGAAAAATCACACGCACGCTATCATAGGTTCCATGCCGTGATTTCTCGCGCCTCCTTTTATCCTCACCCCGGGTCTATACCCACACACGACCCATATTATAACTGTAGGCGCCCCTGTTGTCAACGAAAAATCGGACAAATTCAGACAAAAATACTCCACTGGGATCACTCCTTGAAAAATACACCGATTTGGTATATAATATGATTAACTTGATAATTTTAGAAAGGAAGGTAAAACAATGAAAACAAAAAGAACTGTAGTTTCACTTATGCTCATTCTCGCTATGGTGTTCTCCATGAACATCGCTCCGAAGGTTGCAAGCGCGGACGAGGAAGGCAATCAGATTATCTGCCGTGTCAAGGTTGAAGCACCTTACGAGACTTACTATGCAAATGACTCATTTATCGCACTCGATGAGGGTGATCTGGCGGACAGTTTCGGTATCGGACTTCCGACTGACGGATCCGACGCGATCACGGTAGACGGAAAAACCTACAAATACACCGCTATCCGTGCTATTGCAAAAGTCATAAGAGAGCATATCAAACGTCTCAAGGACATCGATGATAATACTAAAGAGTCTAACGATGCAGCTGACAAGCTTATGCCGAACTTCATCAAGTACAAGTACACAGACGGATGGATTCCTGCTCTCAGCAATGACGGTATCTGCTTTAACACAGGTGCTTATAAGGGAACAGAGAGCACTGCCATGACAGGCGCAACTGCCGGAACAGTAGTTGCAGACAGCGATAACGATGGTTTCTGGGGATTCTTTGTTGACAAAACTTACTCCGCCAACAAAGGTGTTGAAGGAAGATATGTTGATGAAAATCCGGGTGAGCTTTGCGAGATCAATTTGAGCTGGATACCATATACCGGTGCGTCTTATGATATGACAGGTACCGGCATCGGCGTAATCGATAGCGAGTACGGTGATGAGGAAGCCGGTTATGAGCTCGCCAGCGAAAAGACAACCTACAATGTTAAAAAAATAGACTATGATCCGTCTATCTTCAGTTTCGGAAGCAATGTATCATCAGTATCCGGAGCGTCAGTATCCGTATATGACAGTGATACCGGTAAAGAGGTATTTACGACCACTGCAGACGACAAAGGTCAGTTCTCACTGAAAAAGAACTTCACCCCGGGAGCCTACAGAATCGTTGCACGCGAGGAAGCAACGAATGCGGCAGGAAAGACTTACAGCAAGATAACTTACACACAGTATGATATGAATCTTATTAAAACACCGGCTACCCCGACCAAAATCAAAGCAAAGGCAAAGAAAAACAAGGTCACTGTTTCCTGGAGCTGTAAGGAAAACGTAACTGATTATTACGAGATTTACCAGTCTACCAAGAAAAACGGTAAGTACAGACTTGCAACAAAGAAACCTGTAGCAGGGAAAAAGGTCACCTTCAAAAAGGGCAAGGGCATCAAGTATATCAAAATCATTCATTTCGAGCGTTTCTATTACGGACCTGCAAACACCGCTCATGTAAGAGACCTCTACGGTAAGTTCAGTAAGCCTGTAAAGATCAAATAATCTGTTTTGATCGATGATCAATATAATGATAAGAGCCATGCTTCGCATGGCTCTTATATTATCACATTTTTACCGCTTCTGAAAAACCCTGTGTCGGCGTCAGCACTCGCCGGTAAACGAGATCTCGGCAGGTCCCTTCATAAAGACCTCCCCGTTTTCCATCCAAG
>JAEEGL013373186.1_pt1 | contig 16215 bp, 10 predicted proteins | sample 9134231 | NCBI WGS metagenome assembly JAEEGL01 (sample SAMN16246548, study PRJNA631951) | gut metagenome | biome: gut microbiome; feature: rumen; material: fiber-attached | host: Bos | place: Iran: Karaj | collected 2018-10
AAAGTTACTAATAATCAGCGACATACACAAATTTTAAGAAAACTATTTTGACCTATAAAGTGTTAAATGTTAATAACAAAAATGCTATAAATATAGACATATTTTTGTCTCACCTAGAAAGTCAATTTTGAACACCCTATCCTGAACCCCGATTTTTCACTCTAGATTTCATTTTTTAGTGGGAAAAGTCAAAATATCAATTTGTTCATTTTTCAGTTAAAAAAATATCAATTCGTAAATTCGGGTGTTCAATATGATGTACCGAAAGTTTTTTAGACAACTCCCCCCATTTGTTATCTCTACTTATTTCATCAGCGAGCACCGAAGCCGGGAACGTGGGTGTCCTCGGCCTCGGTGCTCGTATTATGCGTAAAATTGAGTACATAATATCGAACACAGTACTTTAGTAACTTTCAATTCAAATTTCGTAAGTGCGCCCTGCTTGCGAATGTCGAGACATTTAATGACATAGAATGCACTTTTTCATCAAATTTCCTTTACATAATTATTGCCATTCAAGAAAAATTGCTTACCTTTGCAAGCAAGTACGGCCAATAGTCGTAAACGACTCCCTACTGAGGCAGGCCTCGTGCCAGCCCGGTAAATACCCTGAGCGCAGGGTGGCAGTATGATTTTCGTTGGTAAATAATAGCATCAGCTATTTATTCAGAGTATCGTGAAACCTCGGAAACTTCTACGATGTATAACTTTGAATGAGTCAGCCGATGCCCGTGCTATATGGCGCGGGCATGACTTATATCTTAGTTATACAGGTACATCCGAGGACCTCACGATACGAGAGAAGAGTCAAGTCTGCGCTTCTTTTGTGTCCTGGGGTCTCTTGGTGTTACCTGTAAACAAACCTGAAGGTATAGTTTTGGTGCTTTGCTAAAACTTATATTGACCTTTACAATTGGAGCTGATTAACAACGTCAATAAGACTCTGCGTGATGATATTGCAGCGCAGATACAGTCAGGAAGCCGCCTTTCCATAGCTGCGTCCTGCTTCTCCATCTATGCCTTTCAGGAACTCAAGGCTGCCCTGAAAGACATAAAGGAATTGCGTTTTATCTTCACCTCTCCTACGTTTACGACAGAAAAGGCTCCCAAGCAGCAGCGAGAGTTCTATATTCCCCGATTAGACCGTGAGCGCACCTTGTATGGCTCAGAGTTTGAGGTCAGGCTTCGCAACGAGCTGACCCAAAAGGCCATAGCCCGTGAGTGCGCTGAATGGATCAGACAGAAGGCTTGCTTCAAGTCCAATCGCACCAATGAGCTGATGATGGGCTTCATGAATATAGACGATACCAGCTATGCACCCATCAATGGCTTTACGACTGTTGACCTCGGATGTGAGAAAGGCAATAACGCCTATACTTTCATCAACAAGTTTGATGCACATGACTCAAAAGCATATCTTGACCTTTTCAATCAACTTTGGAACGACAGTAGCCGCCTTCAGGTGGTAACGGAAGAGGTTGTTGACAGCATCAGTAATGCCTATAAGGAGAATGCTCCGGAGTTCCTTTACTTCGTGGCACTCTACAACATCTTCAATGAGTTCTTGGAGGACATCAGCGAAGATGAGCTGCCAAAGGAATCTACAGGCTTCAAGGACTCTGTGATATGGAACAAGCTATATAACTTCCAGCGTGATGCTGCCCTTGCAGTCATCAACAAGTTGGAGAAGTTCAACGGCTGCATCCTTGCAGACTCTGTAGGCTTAGGCAAGACATTCACCGCTCTGAGTGTCATCAAGTATTTTGAGAGCCGCAACCGTACCGTTCTGGTACTCTGTCCCAAGAAGCTTTACGAGAACTGGAACACCTATCGCCAGAACTATGTCAACAATCCACTTGCTAAAGACCGTCTGAACTATGATGTGCTCTATCATACCGACCTTAGCCGTGAGCATGGGCGTAGCAATGACCTCGACCTTGAGCGAGTGAACTGGGGCAACTACGACCTTGTGGTTATTGACGAGAGCCATAACTTCCGTAACGGAGGCAAGGTGTCAACAGACGAGAATGGTGACAATCCACGTGAGAACCGCTATCTGCGCCTGATGAACAGGGTAATCCGAGCAGGAGTAAAGACCAAGGTATTGATGCTCTCTGCCACACCGGTCAATAATCGCTTTAATGACCTGAAGAACCAGTTGCAGTTAGCTTACGAAGGTGAGTCAGAGGCGTTTGACAAACTGCTGCCTACCAACAAGGGCATTGATGACATATTCCGTCAAGCGCAGGCGTCATACAACCTTTGGGCAAACTTCTCACCAGAGGAGCGAACTACTGAACGTCTGCTTAGAATGCTTGACTTCGACTTCTTCCGTCTGCTCGATGCAGTCACCATTGCCCGTAGCCGAAAGCACATACAGCAGTATTATGACACAACGGATATCGGCACATTCCCTGAGCGCTTGAAGCCCATATCCCGTCAGCCTCATCTCACAGACCTTGACACAGCTATAAACTACAACGAGATCTTCGAGCAGCTGCAACTTCTGCATCTTGCCATCTATGCCCCTTCAGCTTTCATCCTGCCAAGCAAACTGAGCAAGTATAGAGATGATGAGGAAAGTACCACAGGCCACAGACTCAGCATAGAGGAACGCGAGAAGGGCATACAGCGACTGATGAATATGCAGCTGCTGAAACGTCTGGAGTCCTCGGTCAACTCTTTCCGCCTCACCCTCACTCGCATTAGCGCATATATGCAGGACACTCTTGACGCAATCAAGTCTTTCCAGAATGGTGACAAGCGAGTTTCCGTTGATGACTATGAGGACATCGATGGCGATGAGGACGAGCAGGACTTCACCATAGGCAAGAAGAAGAACCGCATTCTCCTTGAGGATATGGATTACATCTCTTGGAGCGGAGAGATTGCAAGTGACCTTGAGATCATTCGTCTGCTCCTCACCATGCTCCAGAGCATCACGCCTCTACATGACAGCAAACTGCAACAACTCATCACAGACCTACGCAACAAGTTTGCCCATCCGATAAATGGCGACAACAAGAAGGTGCTGATCTTTACGGCCTTCTCCGATACTGCGGAATATCTATATAGCAACCTTGCTCCTATTGTCTTGGAGAAAGCAGGGCTTCACACGGGGCTTGTGACAGGCGAAGGAACAAAAACGACGCTCAAGAACTACAGATCAGACTTCAACACCATTCTTACGCTTTTCTCTCCTGTTTCCAAAGAAGCAGACACGTTGCTGCCTGGTTGGAACTCCACCCCCAAGGGGGAGGCTGGAAGGGGGCTTTCCTTGCTTATAGCGACAGACTGTATCAGCGAGGGTCAGAACCTGCAGGATTGCGACTACCTTATTAATTATGATATCCATTGGAACCCCGTTCGCATCATCCAGCGCTTTGGCAGAATAGACCGCATCGGCTCAAAGAACGCAAAGATACAGCTGGTCAACTATTGGCCAGATATGACCCTCGACGAATACATCAACCTCAAGGGGCGAGTAGAAGCGCGAATGAAGGTTTCTGTTCTCACCGCAACAGGCGATGACAACATCCTTTCGCCTGAGGAGAAAGATGACCTTGAATACCGCAAGCAGCAATTGGAGCGACTGAAAGAAGATGTTGTTGACCTTGAAGAGATGAATACAGGTGTCAGCATCATGGATTTAGGATTGAATGAGTTCCGTCTTGACTTGCTGGAATACATTAATAGCAACCACGACGTGGAGCACACCCCATTAGGACTTCATGCTGTTGTGAAGGGTAATGAGCAAACCCCTCCCGGCACTATCTTCGTATTGAAGAATCGCACAGCAGGAGTCAACATAGACCACAAGAACCAGTTGCATCCTTTCTATATGGTCTATATAAAGGATGATGGTGAAGTAGTCGTTGACCACCTTCATCCCAAGGACTTGCTCGACAAGATGCGCCTCATCTGCAAACCTGTCTCCGAGCCAGACCTTCAACTCTGCAAGGAGTTTAACAAAGAAACTCGTGATGGTTTGCGCATGGGTAAATACTCTGACCTGCTCAGTAGCGCCATAGAGTCAATAGTCAGCAAGAAAGAAGAGTCAGATATGGACAGCTTCCTTGAAGGCTTCGTAGGCGAGCTGTTTGCGGAGAATGTAACAGGACTTGACGACTTTGAACTCATCTGTTTCTTGGTAGTAAAGCCCTCTCCAGCTCCCCCAAGGGGGAGGGACGTGAGCGACTAATTGTGAATTATGCATTATGAATTATAACCTTCCATCATCGACAATCCTCAACAAACCGCTTTACAAGAAAACGGTCTTTGAGAAGTTCAACCTGAAAACGGCTGAGCGAGAGCGTTTTGATGCTGATATCAGCAAGATGGTATTGTTGGCATTTGTCTCTCCTGATAGGGTTCCGGCACTTGCTGAGGGAAAAGAGGTAAAGGGGTTCTATGTACTTCAGGTAGTGCTGAAGCGTAAAGACTTTAACCCACAAAACATCTTGCTGTTACAAAAACTCATACCACAAAAGATCATCTTTGCCTTGGAATACGATTCCTCACCCACAGGGGGATGTAAGGAGGGGGCTTTATGTGTCTTTCATACTCGCTTGCAGCAGTCAGCATGGATGCCTAATGAAGAGGTCACATTACCCCTGAATGGTTTGACCCTTGATGATGTATGGAAGAATATAGTTGCTACAATAGGCAACCTTGACACAGAAGCAGAAGAAACAATAGAAGAGCAGATTATCAAGAGAGAAGAACATGAGAAGTTACTTCGCCAGATAGAGATGCTTGAAAAGCGTTGCAGGGCAGAAAAACAAACTCGAAAGAAGTTTGAACTGCATCAGCAGATAGTGAAATTAAAAGAAATAAGTTTCTCAAGTAGTAAAACGCCCTGAAAGGGCAAAAGTTTATAGCCCAGGGCAGCGCCCTGGGTATGAACGCAAACAGTAATCACGCCCTGGACTCCGAACTTGCTCGCCTGAGCACCTACTGGAGCGCAAGAAGGGCAGCAGAACAATATGAATGAACTTCTTTTGCCCTTACAGGGCGCGACTACATACCACATAAAAACCCAGGGCGTTGCCCTGGGCTATAAGCTTTTGCCCTTTCAGGGCGCGCTAACGATATTTGAGGTCTTTAAGTTCTGCTTCCAACTTCAGAAGCTTCTCAAAGGCTTTGGGCTCTTCTTGCTTCAGTCTCTTCGCATCTTCAATTGCTTGTCTCTGATATCTAATCTTGTATGCCATTATCCAATCCTTTCAATAAGATCTTCGATAGTTTCACCTTCTTTGAGTTCATACGAAGGTCCCTTCTTCGCCTCATCAATCCGAGCAAAGAATTCCTCTTTGGAGAAGGAGGTTGGATCATCCTTCTTTATCTTCAAAGGATTAGCAATAGTAACACCCTTGATAGCCCCCAGTATTTGCTTAAGACTTGGAATCAGACTTGTGTCTTCGATATTCAAAACCAGCTGTGTCATGACTTCTAATTCTTTTAATTTCTCGAGGGCAAAATTACGACAAATAATTGAAATAACAAAATAAATGATGGACAAACTTAATATGCAGACCACTAACATGGTGGATGAGAACATAAAGCGAATTGGGGAGTTGTTTCCTAACTGCCTGACAGAAAGGCTTAACGATGAAGGAAAGCCAGAAGTTGCTATAGACTTTGACCAACTCAGACAAGAGTTGTCAAAAGATATTGTTGAGGGCAATGAGGAACGTTATCAGTTTACTTGGCCTGACAAACGCAATGCTATTCGCTTGGCTAATGCGCCTACCACAGATACCCTTCGCCCTTGCAGGGAAGAGAGTGTTGACTTTGACAACACACAGAACCTATATATAGAAGGTGATAACCTGCAAGTGCTGAAGCTCCTGCGTGAGAACTATCTTGGCGAGGTGAAGATGATTTATATTGATCCACCATATAATACGGGGAATGACTTTGTGTATAATGACGACTTTGATCAAGACAAGCAGGAGTATGTTCATAATAGCGGTCAGTATGACGAGCAAGGAAACCAACTCGTCACGAATACTGAAAGCAATGGCCGCTTCCATACTGATTGGCTTAATATGATTTATCCACGACTGAAAGTGGCTAAGGATTTGTTGAGTGATGATGGAGTGATATTTATCAGTATTGATGATAATGAGGCGAATAATCTGAGAAAGATCTGTGATGAGGTTTTTGGCGCTTCATGTTTTATTTCTCAAATCGCATGGAAACGAAAAAAAGAAATATCAAATGATTCAAAAAATGTTGCTATACAAGGCGAATATATAGTTTGTTACGGAAGAAATAATACATTATTGGGGCTTGAGCCACTATCTGAAGAATATATATCAAAGTCATATAATAAACCAACAGAAAAATTTAAACTTGGGAAATGGCGTCCAGTTCCACTTACAGTTTCAAAGGGTCTTAGTGGTGGTGGTTATACTTATACTGTAACGACGCCAACAGGTGTTAAGCATACAAGATTGTGGGCCTATCCAGAAAAAAGCTATTTAAAATTGGTGGAAGACAATAGAGTTTATTTTGGAAAAGACAATAATGGCGTTCCTCAAAGAGTGATGTATCTCTCAGAAAGTAAGGGACAACCTATTTCTAATTATTGGGATAATGTGGCAACAAACAAAGAAGGGAAAAAGGATATCTTATCGATTTTTGGTGAAAATGCTTTTGATACTCCTAAGCCTACAAATCTTATAATCAAAATGATGCGTGTGTCAATGAAGAAGGACTCAATTATCCTCGACTTCTTCTCCGGCTCCGCCACAACCGCTCACGCAGTCATGCAACTCAATGCTGAGGATGGTGGCAAGCGCAAGTTCATTATGGTGCAGCTGCCTGAAGCAACAGACGAGAAGAGCGAAGCATACAAGGCAGGCTATAAGAATATCTGCGAAATCGGCAAGGAACGCATTCGCAGAGCAGGCAAGAAAATCAAAGAAGAGCATCCAGAGGCGAAAGACCTTGATATAGGTTTCAGAGTCCTGAAACTCGACTCCTCAAATATGGAAGATGTCTATTACACCCCAGCAGAGTTCTCTCAGCAACTGCTCTTTGCAAACAACATCAAAGAGGATAGAACAGATGAGGATTTGCTATTCCAGAGTATGATAGACTTAGGCATATCTCTTTCGGCGAAGATAGAGAAGACAGAGATAGCAGGCAAGACAGTTTGGAGCGTAGAAGACAACTACCTCCTGGCTTGCTTTGATGAAGATGTGAATGAAACCACCATCACAGAGATAGCGAAGTCGCAGCCATACTATTTCATCATGCGCGACTCAAGCCTTGCCAACGACAACGTGGCAGACAACTTTGAGCAGATATTCCAGCATTATAGCAAGGACACTATCCGCAGGATTTTATAGAATTGATAATTGACAATTGATAATTGACAATTAAGAGATGAAATTCAAATTTAAGATACAACAATATCAGACAGATGCTGTGGAGCAGACCGTTAATGTGTTTGCAGGGCAGCCATCAAAGACCAATACCCAGTATCGCAGAGACTTGGGCAAGATAGGGGCTGGAAAGATAGTCTTTGGGGAGGACTATGTGGGTTGGCGAAACAATGCTGTGGAACTGAATGACGGTCAGTTGTTGGCAAACATACATAAGCAGCAGGCTGAAGGCAACATACCACAAAGCAAGACCCTGAGCAAGCCTGACGGACTGGGGGCCTGCTCGCTCGACATTGAGATGGAGACCGGTACTGGTAAGACATACGTCTATATCAAGACAATGTTTGAGATGAACAAGCGCTTTGGCTGGTCAAAGTTCATTGTCGTTGTGCCCAGCATCGCCATTCGTGAGGGTGTGTATAAGAGCTTTAAGATGCTGGAAGAGCACTTCATGGAGCAGTATCAGAAGAAGGCACGATACTTCATATATAACAGCAGCAACCTGACAGCCTTGGATTCATTCAGCAGCGATGCAAGCATCAACGTGATGATTATCAACACTCAGGCGTTCAACACATCTTTCAAAGAGGATGCGAAAAACAAGGAGGCCCGCATCATATACTCCAAGCGTGACGATTTCCAGAGTCGCAGACCTATTGACGTGATAGCTGCCAACAGGCCCATCATCATCATGGATGAGCCGCAGAAGATGGAAGGCGCCGCAACACAAAGGGCCCTGAAGAACTTCAAGCCGCTCTTTGTGCTCAATTATTCTGCTACCCACAAGACCTCGCACAACTGCATCTATGCCCTGGATGCTTACGATGCCTACAGGCAGAAACTGGTGAAGAAGATACAGGTGAAGGGCATAACGGCACAGAACCTGCTTGGCGCGCAGGCCTACATATACTTTGACAGCATAGTGCTTTCCCCCAAAAAGGCACCGGAGGTGAAGTTGGAGATAGAGGTGAAGGGCGCACAAAGCACAAGCAGAAGGACTCTGAGGTTTGCATACGGCGACTCGCTCTATGATGCGTCGAGGTTGCCTGCATACAAGGAGTTTGTCATTACGGATATCGACGTGAACACCAATACCGTATATTTCCGTAATGGTGACAAGATAAGAAAGGGAGAGGTGATTGGCGATGTGACAGAGGAAACTCTGCAAAAGATACAGATACGCGAGACCATTGCGAGCCATTTTGAGAAAGAGGCTACTCTGTTTAAGCAAGGCATAAAGACGTTGTCGCTATTCTTCATAGACGAGGTGGCGAACTATAAGAGCTACGACGAGAATGGAGAGGTGGTGAAAGGCAGATTGTGGAAGGAATTTGAGAAGGAGTATATGCACTTCCTCAATGAGAATCTCTCTCTGTTTGACGATGGCTATCAGAGGTATCTTCGCAGGTTTACGGCAGACCAGGTGCATAACGGATATTTCTCCATAGACAAGAAAGGACATGCCATAGACAGCACCGTGAAGCGTGGCGATACATTCTCGGCAGATGTAAACGCATACGACCTTATATTAAAAGACAAGGAAAGGCTGCTCTCGTTTGACGAGCCGACACGCTTCATATTCTCACACTCTGCCCTGAGAGAAGGATGGGATAACCCTAATGTATTCCAGATATGCACCCTGAGACATGCTAACAGCGCTACGGCAAAACGTCAGGAAGTGGGACGAGGCTTACGTATATGCGTTGACAATCAGGGAAACAGAATGGATGCGGAGCGATTGGGCGAGGCTGTGCACGACATCAACAAGCTGACCGTGATAGCCAACGAGAGTTATAGCAGCTTTGTTGACGACCTGCAGAAGGATACCCGTGATGCCCTGCGCGAGCGTCCAAGATTAGCAACGGTGGCATACTTTGAGGGTAAGACATTCGATTTGAACGGCGAGAAATATACCATCAGTAATCAGGAGGCTGCAAGCATAGTCAGCTATCTCTATGATAATGACTATACTGACAAGAAGGGCAACATCCTACCATTGTATAATAAGGATAAGGAGAATGGAACCTTAGCTCCCTTGGGCAAGAAGCTGCAACCAATCAGCGAGCAGGTTCATCTGCTTATCCAGGGTATCTTCGACCCGTCTGTTCTTGAAGGTATGGTAGAGGACGGTAACGAAAAGGCTGAGGTGGTGAACGACAAACTGAATGCTAATGCCAGCAAGGAAGAGTTTAAGCGTCTGTGGAAAGAGATAAGCCATCAGTATGTCTATACAGTTCACTATGACAGCGAGGAACTGATAAAGAAGGCTGCCACAGCAATAAACAGCAAACTGACTGTTACGCCTCTGAAATATGTTGTAGTAGCAGGAGAACAGGGTGAAGGCTTAGACTTTGACGGCAAGGTAACCTCTCGCAGACAAGAGATGAGGGATGTCAGCACATCTGATGTACCATACGATTTGGTGGGCGAGATAAGCAGGGGCGCAACACTCACAAGGAGGACGGCCGTGAGAATACTGAAAGGGATCACTACTGCGCAACTGATGCTGTTTAAGACTAACCCCGAGGAGTTTATACGTAATACTATTCGCATCATCAAGGAAGAAAAGGCCACGATGATTGTGGAGCACATTACATATAACAAGACAGAGGAAAGGTATGACACAAGCATCTTTACCCAAGCAAAGACCAGAGGAACCATAGACAAGGCTTTTGCTGCTAAAAGGCATATCCTGGATTATGTCTTTACGGACAGCAAAAACGAGCTTGATTTCGTTACTACAATGGATGGAGCCGATGAAGTGTGTGTATATGCAAGACTGCCCCGCACCTTCCAGATACCCACTCCCGTGGGCAGCTATGCTCCCGACTGGGCTATTGCCTTTAATGACAACATGGGTGTGAAGCACCTGTTCTTTATAGCAGAGACAAAGGGTTCGATGAACTCAATGGAACTGAGGGGTGTGGAGAAGGCAAAAATAGAATGTGTCAAGAAGCTATTCAATGATATATCATCAAGCAAAGTGAGATATCACGAAGTAACCAATTATGATTCCATGCTAAATGAAATTAATGCGTTGAGATAAATTACTAAAAATTCTGAAGTAGGGTGTTCAATATGATGTACTCGACTTTATTCATACTACGAGCATCCACTGGGGACGTGGGCGTCCTCGCCCGCGTAAAACAATGTCCCTTCCTCTCTGCCCCGTAAGGGGCGCCTCTGTCCTTCATCTCTCATCTCTCATCTCTCATCTCTCTTCCTTCATCCCTTACTGTGTCATTGCCGCTTACGCGACATCGCGGGCGAGGACACCCACGTCCCCTATGGATGCTCGTATCATGCGTAAAATTGGGTATATCTTATTGAACACCCTCGTTTGCAAACTTTGATTTATAACATTGCTACAAACGTACAAATTGCTTGCAAAAAAGAGAACTTTATTTGTAGGTTTCCGATTTTTACTTTACTTTTGCAAACAGAAAGGAGAGTATAACATGAACAGAGACAATGAGCAAAAAGCTATTCTGACCATAAACGGTAGTGATGGCTCCGGAGCCTCTGGCATTCAGGCGGATATACGCACTATCCAATCGCTTGGAGGCACCGCGCTGACAGCCATCACCACCATCACGATGCAGAACACGCTGGGCATACAGGAGTTCTATGACCTGCCTGCCCCGTTGCTGGCACGTCAGATAGAGGCGGTGATGGACGATGTGCCGCCACGGGTAGTGAAGATTGGCCTGTTGCGCGACCACGCTCAGCTCAACGTGCTCTGTCAACTGTTGGAGCGATACAAGCCCGAGTGGGTGGTCTATGACCCCATTGAGACGACAACACGAGGGGAGCGGCTGGTCAGCGAAGACATGAAGAATGACATAACCCACAGGCTGCTGCCTCTGTGTCATATAGTGACAAACAGGATAGAGGTGCACAACCTTGCATACTGGTCCGTCCACGGTCTGCGCGGCATCTTTGCCGCTGCCATAGCCACGCTGCTATGCCTGGGCCGCACACGAGAGGAAGCCATACGCGAGGCTATGACATACGCGAACCGACAGGCTGCTCTGTCGCAACGGCTTGAGGGACGCGGGGCAGAGCGATATAACGAACTGCTCGGCCTGATAGCACAACATTGCAAGAGGCACAACGATGTGCAGTTCTATGCTAAGCAGATGAACGTCAGCCCGAGATATCTGGCACAGATTACGAGGCGCATGGCGCAGGTATCGCCAAAATATCTCATTGAGCAGCAACTGATATCCCGCCTGAAGGTGGCAATGGAAAGCAGCGACCTTACCATACAGCAGGTAGCATACGAATTTGGATTTAACTCACAATCGCACTTCACCAGATTCTTTAAGAAACTGACAGGCGAGACACCAACACAATACAAGAAGAATAAAAGATAGAAAGCCGCACTCGTCAGGATCGTTTTAGAAACTGACAGGCGAAACAACAACACAATACAAACATAAAAAAAGGTAGAAAGAAAATGGACCAGGACAGACAAACACTGAACCGCCAATTAGCACAGATGCTAAAGGGCGGAGTTATCATGGACGTAACAACACCCGAACAGGCACGCATAGCTGAAGCAGCAGGTGCCTGCGCAGTAATGGCACTGGAGCGCATCCCTGCAGATATACGCGCAGCAGGCGGTGTGTCGCGCATGAGCGACCCTAAGATGATAAGAGGCATACAGGAGGCCGTCAGCATACCCGTGATGGCGAAGTGCCGCATAGGACATTTTGCAGAGGCGCAGATACTGGAGGCTATAGAGATAGACTATATCGACGAGAGCGAGGTATTGTCTCCTGCAGATGATGTTTACCACATAGACAAGCGGCAGTTCCGCGTACCCTTCGTCTGCGGAGCGAAGGATTTGGGCGAGGCGTTGCGACGCATCAGCGAGGGAGCCACGATGATACGCACGAAGGGCGAGCCGGGTACTGGCGATGTCATACAGGCTGTGCGCCACATGCGTATGATGCAGAGCGAGATGAGGCGGCTGCAGTCCATGAGCGAGGATGAGCTTTATGAGGCCGCCAAACAGCTGAGAGCCCCGTATGAACTGGTGCGCTACGTCCATGAGAACGGACACCTGCCCGTGGTGAATTTTGCTGCAGGAGGCATCGCCACACCTGCCGATGCTGCACTGATGATGCAGCTCGGAGCAGAGGGAGTGTTCGTGGGCAGCGGCATCTTCAAGAGCGGCAACCCGGAGAAGCGTGCACGCGCCATAGTACAGGCAACCACAAACTATCAGGACGCGCGTCTGCTGGCTGAACTGTCAGAAGACCTGGGCGAGGCAATGGTAGGTATCAACGAGCAGGAGATAGAGCTCCTGATGGCAGAGCGAGGAAAATGAGAATAGCAGTACTGGCCCTGCAAGGGGCCTTCATAGAACATGAGGAGATGCTCTCATCGCTTGGAGTGGAGACGTTTGAGATACGACAGCTCAGCGATTGGCAACAGCCAAAGGACGGTCTCATATTGCCCGGCGGTGAGAGCACCACTATGATGCGGCTATTGGAAGACCTGCAGCTGCTGGAGCCCATCCGCGACGCTATCATGGAAGGGCTGCCCGTAATGGGCACCTGTGCAGGACTGATACTGCTGGACCGCAAGCATCTGGGCACTATGGACATCGTGGCAGAGCGCAATGCCTATGGGCGACAGTTGGGGAGCTTCCACACGGAGGGTGCTGTGGCTCACGTTGCAGAGAGCGTGCCGATGACCTTCATACGCGCGCCATATATAAAAGAGGTGGGACCGGATGTGGAAATGCTGGCTGAGATTGATGGACGCATAGTGGCAGCAAGGCAGCAACGGCAAATCGTGACGGCATTCCATCCCGAACTGGACAATGACACCCGTATGCACGAGTTCTTTCTTGGGTGTATCAAACAATAACCGAACATTTTCGTTAAGCCAGAAGAGCAATGATAAGCCCGCTTAATCATTGCCTTGGCGAGAAAAGGTGCATGTAAATGAACTATGAAAGCGCCGCACTGAACACTTGCGGCGCTTTCATCAAACGGAGCGGATGAAAGATGTTACTATGCCATGAAACAAAAAAAAAGAAAAGAAATAATTTGCAGGAATAAAAAAATCTTCGTACCTTTGCACCCGCTTAAAGAAAAATGGGCAGTCCTATACGACCAGCTCCCTCGGAATCCTCCAGGACGGGAACGTAGCAAAGGTACTTGGTTGTAGCGGTGCGATATAGTAAGCTGCCCACCCGCCTCTTTAGCTCAGTTGGCCAGAGCACGTGATTTGTAATCTCGGGGTCGTTGGTTCGAATCCGACAAGAGGCTCGAAGTTAATGCATAATTCATAATGCATTATGCAGAATTAAGAATGCAGGGTTCATAATCGAGGATTATGGACCCTGTATTTTTTTCGGCCACACAGCACGATAGCTTTTGCTGACTGAGACGCGTGGATACGTCAAATCATGTTGATGTAATACGTTACTTTGCATCGATGTATCAAAAATCACAAAAATTGTATCAATATTATCAAAAACAAGGGTTGCAAGACGTTTACGGCTAAGATATTATCAGAAATTTGTGTACCTTTGCAGTCGTGTTAGAATACAAAACATGCAAAGGTTCTGTGAGCGATATGCTCTGGATGTTTGCTGTTAACCTTGAAAAAATATATAGATATCCGCAATTATCCGAAAGAATACACGCTTGTGGGGTATGTCACAGAATCTGCCACTGCCATGACAAAATCTGTAGATGGGCGTGTGTCATAGGATGATTGCGGGATATTCATTTACAAACAGCAAACAGCAATCAGCCTTCGATGCGCGTTTTTATGTGCTACAACGTGCCTCCACGCGTGTTCTATATGTTTTTGATGTGGCAGGAATGCATAAAATTATGCGATAATCTTTTTTCTATGACTTATAATTATTACCTTTGCACAGTGTTGCAAATACAATTTTCAGTTGACATTCTTTTTACGCTTTCACAAACATGTTTGACCAAATCAAGGAAGATACTCTCTTCATCATACTTTATTCCATTGTGACAGCTATGGCGATGATTGCAGGCTGCTACCTGTATTTTCGCAAGGGCAACGCCTTTGCTCCCGACATTACGCCTCCTGCACCCTTGCGCAAGTGGACCGCTGCGTTCTTTGCTTTCTTAGCTCTGAATCACATGTGGTATATGCCGATACTGTTCCTTGAGTCAGAGGAAGATATTATCCTCAACGACCTGATAGGCGGGGTTCTTGACAGCATGACGGTGATCCCCCTGTTGATAGTCGTAATGCTGTCTATGCTTCAGGACCGTGTCCGCCCGTTGTGGCCCATTGCTGTGGCAGTAGCACCCATCGTGCTAGGCGGGGTAGTGTGTGCCATCACCCGTAACGTAGCCCTTTTCCCGGCAATGTATTTCTATGCGCTGTTGTTGGGTGTCGGGCTGGTAGTGTTTTTTATACGCGAGGTAAGGCGATACGGGCGTTGGCTGCGCAATAACTATGCAGACCTGGAGCACAAGGAGGTGTGGCAGAGCTTCCTGTTGATGGCTATCATTATGTTAACATTAGTTGTCTATGTGTTCAGCAACGACGGTCCTTTTTACCAATACGCCATAGAGGTGGTGTGCGGCATACTGATATGCTATCTCCTGTGGCGCGTAGAGACGCTGAGTGATCTTAGCATCTCCGTCGTCAGCGAGGAGGAGAGGGAAGCGGAGGAAGAGGATGAGGATGCGTCTGACTCTCCTCTGGATTTGCCTCAGACCATCCGCGATGACATAGGGCCGATGTTGAAGATGTATTGCGAGGAGCGGCATCTCTACCTGCAGCATGATATGTCCATTTCACAACTCGCCAAGCAGATAGGCACCAATCGCTCTTATCTCAGCAGGTACTTTGCCATGCAGGGCATCACCTATAACGCCTACATCAACGGACTGCGTGTCCAGCATTTCATCAATCTGTACCATGAGGCAACAGAGAACCACCAGTCCGTCACGGCCCAGCAGTTGGCCCACCTGAGCGGTTTCCGTAATTACAACACGTTCAGCACAGCCTTCAAAAAAATGACGGGAAAGACCACATCGGAGTGGATGAGATGCGCAAAAACGTAAAATTCGTACCAAAATATGCAAAACTTGCGTTCTGCAGCCCTCTGTTTGTTGTGATTTCCAGAGTGGGTGCCTACCTTTGCAAGATGAAGCGTTGTCAAATGCGAGAGCAAGTCTAATCATGCTCCGTCCTAATCGATTTGGCCGTCCATAATGGCTTGAAGCAGATAATTTAAGCACAATAGCTACTAACCAAACAACCAAACTAAACTAAACAACCAAAAAAGACTATGGAATTAAGTGAAATCAGAGATGCTATGTACGCCATGTATGGTGGTGAGAACAAAGAAATTACAGATGGCAATTATGATAAGGAGCTGGCTGTAAAATGCATCAACGGAACCTTTGTGGGCAAGAAGCATGAGAATGTGATTGTCTATAGGGGCATCCCCTATGTGGGCAAGCAGCCCGTGGGAGAGCAGCGCTGGAAGGCACCGGTGGATGTCACCCCGAATGATGGCGTCTATGAGGCCTACTATAATGCGAAGAGTGCCTATGGCAACGAGAGTTTTGAAGTAGGGTCCATGTACTACCAGGATGAAGACTGCCTATATCTGAATGTATTCAAGTCTGACGATGCTACGGCTCAGAAGAAGCCGGTCATGGTATGGATTCACGGCGGTGCTTTTGAGTCAGGCGGTACTGTTGATCCGATGTTCGACTGCTTCAATCTCATCAAGGAGAATCCGGATATCATCGTCGTCACCATTGCCTACAGACTCGGCGTGATGGGCTTCCTGCATCTGTCA
>JAEEGL015238215.1_pt1 | contig 16215 bp, 10 predicted proteins | sample 9134231 | NCBI WGS metagenome assembly JAEEGL01 (sample SAMN16246548, study PRJNA631951) | gut metagenome | biome: gut microbiome; feature: rumen; material: fiber-attached | host: Bos | place: Iran: Karaj | collected 2018-10
ATATGCGGATTCCTGTACTTATCGCGGCGCGTACACGATGTCGCAGGCGTCCGATAAGGGAAAGGTCGCGGGAATAGCGGGCAATGTGGATATCGATTATCTCTTTCATGACTATTTCAGCGATATCATCCCGAGCGGGCTTCTTACAAGGGGCGGGGATACCTATCTTTTCCGCAACTATTTAAGACAGGTCGGCATGCAGGTGGAGAACGGCGTCACCTATTTCTTCGGAGCGGACGGCAAAATGGTGCGCGACCTTACGACCATGGACGGTGAGGGAAATATCATCCGCATGTGCAAAGACGGTCATGTCGTCGTCATCACGGCAGCCGCCCAGGCAGCTGCCGCTCAGGCAGAGCTCCTTGCACAGCAGGCAGAGCTGATCTGGCAGCAGGCGCAGGCGACCGCCCTTTTGTATGAACAGACCGCTGCGGCCTGGAACGAACAGTATGCAGCAGCCCTTTCGCAGGCGCAGCTCCTGGAACAGGCGGCGGCAGCGGCGGCCGAGGCAGCGCTCGTCCTCCCGACTCCGGAGAACCAGGCGGCAGCTGCGGTCACCCTTCAGCAGTCACAGGACGCCATGCAGGCAGCCGCAGCCGTCGAGGCTGAGATGGCGGCTGCGGCGCAGGGATGGATTACCGCGCAGCAGGCAGCCCAGGCAGCCAGGACGGACGCGGACAACGCTCTTGCCGCGGCGCAGGCTGCGGCGCTTCTCATACAGATACCGGAGTAAATCTGAAAGACCCCGAATTGTATTTTTAAAATACAATTTTTCTGTGAATGCTGCGAAAATCCGCGGCATCAACTTTGGAAAACCCTGCCAATTGAACTGAATACGGCCTGTTCTTATAATCAATGCACACCTCCGTGAGGCGTGCATTTTTTCACCCCCGGATGCACGCTCCGCACCGGACGGGCGGCGCAGGCCGCTCATCCGGTTTTCATGGATAAAACGCAGTGGACGGGATGAAAGACGGATAGAATGTTCAGTACAGTAATTTCAGGAGCGCTATATGGGATACAAAGTTATCTGATCCAGGTGGAGACGGATATCTCCGACGGACTGCCGGTATTGTCCATGGTGGGGTTTCTCTCCGCGCAGGTCCGGGAGTCCGGTGAGCGCGTGAGGGTTGCCCTTAAAAATGCCGGGATCCGTATCCCGCCTTCACGCATCACGGTCAATGTATCCCCGGCGAATATACCGAAGTACAACATGATTATAGATCTTCCTGTAGCTGCAGGTATCCTGTCCTGTCTGGGAAGGATTCCCGCGCATTCGCTTGAAAACATCTATGTAGCGGGTGAGCTCGGCCTCAACGGTGAGGTCAAGCCGGTGCGTGGAATCCTTGCCATGGTGGAGGAGGCTGCGGCCCGGGGACTGTCCCTTTGTATCCTTCCCGCCTCGAACGCGATAGAGGGTGCAATCGCCGCAAGCCGCTTTCCGGGAATGAAAATAGTCGGAATCGAGCATCTGCCGCAGTTTATTGAGTATCTGAACGCGAAGCCGGAAGAAAGGGACAGGATCGCCTGCCCTTATACGGCAGATCCCGGGCGGCTGATGGAGGATGACGCGGCCGGGCAGGATGAATTTGACTTTGCGAACGTACACGGCCAGAGCGGCGCGAAAAGGGCGCTGGAGATCGCTGCGGCGGGTTTTCACAATGTATTTATGACTGGGCCTCCGGGCTCCGGTAAATCCATGCTCTCAAAGTGCATCCGGGGGATTCTTCCACCGATGACACTGGATGAGAGCATGGAGGTATCCCGCATTTACAGCGCAGCCGGAAAGCTTCCGGAGGACAGGCCGCTGATCGTGCAAAGGCCTTTTCTTTCACCTCACCATTCGGTGACCGCTCCCGCGCTTGTCGGGGGAGGAAGGCTGTCATCGCCGGGAATCCTCTCCCTTGCGCACAGGGGGATCCTCTTTCTCGACGAGCTGCCGGAATTCGGAAGGGAGACTCTCAATCTCTTAAGGCAGCCGATGGAGGATCATGAGGTAGTCGTCTCGAGGCTCTCCGGGAGCTGTGTTTACCCGGCAAGGTGCCTGGTACTCGCAACGGCCAATCTGTGTCCCTGCGGCAACGCGCCTCTTGCGAAATGCCGCTGCACACAGAGGGAGATACGAAGATACAGGGCAAGGATCCCGGGGCCGGTCCTGGACCGGTTTGATATTTGTGTGGAGACACCGAGGACCGGCATCGATATCCTGATGAATCCCGCAAGCGAGGAGCCGAGCTCAGCGGTGCTTGAAAGAGTCCTGCAGGCAAGGGACAGGCAGAGGGAGAGGTTCTGCGGGGAAGAAATCTGCTTTAACGCGGAGATCGGCGCCGGTGATATTGAGAGGTACTGCAGGCTGGGAGATTCACAGAAAAGACTGGTGAAAAATCTTTCGGAGGGTCTCGGGCTTTCCGCGAGAGCCTACCACAGGATGCTCAGGACGGCGCGGACCATCGCTGATCTTGCCGGGAGCGGGGAAATCCTGGAGGAGCATCTCGCTGAAGCGGCAGCGTACAGGACAGGGGCCTGGGAACAGGTCTGAAGCAGAGGATATTTGCAGAACGGCAGGCGGCATTTCGGGAAAGGACGGGAGAAGCAGTATTGGATCAGTACGCGCTGTGGCTGTATGAGGCGGCAGGCTATTCAAGGAGCAGGATTTTTCATTTAAGGAAGGCGATGGGTGAAGACCCTTCCTTTGCGGAGAAGCTGTATTACCTGACGGACAGGGATACGGAAGAGCTCATTTCCCGGATACCGGATTACCGGGGGATGAACCGGCGCCTTTCGGAAGGACTGTGCCGCGCGAGGAAAAAGGACCCCGCAAGGGCAGCACAGCAGCTCTGGGAAAAAGAGATGGAGTTTGCCGGCTTCGACGACCCGTGCTACCCGGAGAAGCTTAAGAATATACCGGACCCGCCGTATGGTATATACTATATTGGAAATCTGCCGGACCCGCGTCTGCCTTCCCTTGCGGTCGTCGGGGCAAGAAAGACTACGCCCTACGGAAGAGAGCAGGCGGGGATTTTCTGCAGAAAGCTTGCGGCGCACGGTATCCAGATCATTTCCGGGATGGCGAGGGGAATCGACGGGATCGCCGGGAGGACAGCTATCGAAGCCGGAGGAACATCGTTTGCGGTCCTTGGATGCGGCGCCGATATCTGCTATCCGCCGGAGAATGAGGACTTATACAGCGGCCTTGCGCAGTACGGGGGAGTGATATCGGAATATCCGCCGGGAACAAAGCCCGTCGCGAGATTCTTTCCCTCCCGCAACCGGATCATCAGCGGCCTGGCCGACGCTTTGTTTGTAGTGGAGGCGAGGCTGAGGAGCGGCACGCAGATCACAGCGGGGAGCGCCCTGGAACAGGGAAAGGATATCTTCGCTCTTCCGGGCAGGGTGAGTGATGACGCGAGCGCGGGATGCATCAGCCTTCTGCGGGACGGCGCGTTTATAGCGGCATCGCCGGAGGATATTCTCGAATACTTCTTCGGGGTGCAGGACGGCGCCGCGGATCCTCTCACGGACTTTGCTATCTCCGGGCGCAGGGATCATTCAACCAGGCAGGAAGCTGCCGGACCGTGGGTTTCCGGCAGCAGTCAGGAATTTTCCGAAGCAGAGCGCGATGCCGGGCAGGGTGCCGGCCTGTCGGGGACAGCAGCCGCGGTTTACCGCTGCCTTGACGATTCGACCCCGAAGGATCTTGAGGAGGTGCTGTCTGATCTTAAAGAGGAGACAGGAACTGTCCTGAAGCCGCAGGAGCTCCTTGCGCAGCTGACACTTCTTTGCGTCAGCGGACACGCGCAGCAGGCGGATGCAGGTTTCTATATCGCAAGGCACCCGCTTCCCCTGGTGTGATATGATTAAATACACGGACGGCGCCGCGCTCTTAAAAACGGCGCGGTCTTTTGATGTTTGTTTCACAGTGGCAGTAATGCTGCCGTAGGATATGTACAGAATCAGAGTGACCGGGGCGGTCCAGGGAATCGGATTCCGTCCCTTTGTGGCAGGACTTGCCGAAGAACTTCATATCGCGGGCGATGTCAGGAATGCGGGAGGCATCGTCAGGATCAGGGCATGGGCCGGGGAATCCGTAATCCGGGAATTCGCACAAAGACTAAAGAGTGATGCGCCGTACGGCGCCATCATCCTTGATGTTGATATCCGCAGGGAGACTGCCCCTGAACCGCAGCCGGAGAGTTTCAGGATCATAACCAGCACGCAGGAGGATTTCGGGTCCCTTCCCGTTTTTGTGCCGGATCTCGGCATCTGTCCCGAATGCCTTCGCGAGATGAAGGATCCCTCGGACAGGAGATACCGGTATCCCCTCATCAGCTGCGTTTCCTGCGGTCCCAGATGGAGCATCCTGGACAGCTTTCCGTACGACAGGGATACCATCTCGATGAAGGAATTTGCCATGTGCGGCAAATGCCGGCGGGAATATACAGAGGCACCTGCGTCCCGCAGGGATAAGGCCTTTGGCAGGATGAAGGCGCGCAGAAGGCACGCGCAGACAATCTCCTGTCATGACTGCGGGCCTCAGATGAGATTCGCGTCTTACAAGGCATTTTCAGACAGCCTTCCCGATAAGCCGGAAAGCACAGATCCTTCGACGGCGGCCATGGCGGCTCCTGCCGGGGAACTGGCGGGCAGGGAGGCTTTTCTTAAGGCGGCAGAGCTTTTAAAGAGCGGCGGAATCCTCGCGCTTCTGGGAGTTGCGGGCTTCCAGCTTCTGGCGAGTCCTTTTAACGAGAGCACGGTCGAAAGGCTCAGGCTCATGAAGGGAAGGGAGGAGAAGCCTTTTGCGGTTATGTTTGCCTCCCCGGAGGATATAAAGAAATACTGCGATGTTTCAAAGGAGGAAGAAGAACTCCTGCTGTCTCCCGCAAGGCCGATCGTGCTGCTGGAAAATCACAGGCACCGGGAGCAGGCAAAAGACCGGATAGCAGAACCGGATAAAGAACATGCAAAAGAAACGGGCCCTGAGATTTCGGATAAGGTCTGCAAAAGGAGCAGGTACCTCGGTGCGTTTCTTCCCGCCTCCGGCATCCAGGAGATGCTGTGCGCTGTGTGCGGTCCCCTGATCGCAACCAGCGCGAATAAATCGGGGAATCTGATCCCCATCGATCCTGCGGGCCTTAAGATTCAGTTCGGTGAGCCCGCCGGCGGGAAGACGCCGGACGCGGTTTACTGGCATGACAGGAAGGTCAGAAGGCCCCTGGACGATTCCGTCGCGGCGGTCGCAGGCGGCAGGACCATGCTGATCCGAAGGAGCAGAGGCTATGTCCCGCTCCCGGTTTTCCTTCAGACGGATAAGAGAACGTGGGAGAACGATGCTGAAAACGCAGACGATACTCCTGAGCTTTTCGCGGCCGGAGGGGATCTGAAGGCAGCCTTTGCGGTAAGGAAGGGCGGCAGGATTATCCTGTCCCAGTATTTCGGGGATCTTGAAAACTATTCGGTCATGCGGGGGTACCTGCAGGGGGCGGCGCAGATGGAGGAGATCTTCCGCGTAAAGCCGAAGGCCATCATATGTGATATGCATCCGGGATACTTTTCGACGCAGAACGCCAGGCGTATTGCCGCCAAAGAGAAGCTCCCGCTCTATGAAGTCCAGCACCATCACGCGCATATTGCGTCGGTGATGGCAGAGCATGACCTCACATCCTGCATCGGAATTGCGTTTGACGGAACAGGCTTCGGAACGGACGGCCAGCTCTGGGGAGGAGAGTTCCTCCTGTGCAGGGAGGGGACCTTTACAAGGTGCGGGAGCCTTTCGCCCGTCCCGATGACGGGGGGCGATAATGTCAGCTCCGACGCGCTTCTTGCGGCAGACTGCCTGAGGGCGGCGCTCGGAATGAGAACGGAGAATCCGCTGACTGACGCGGCGCTTAAGATGAAAAGCGCGGTGATCCTCTCCTCCAGCATGGGAAGGCTTTTCGACGCGGCGTCGGCCTTTCTTGGCCTGTGCAGCAGGAATACCTATGAAGGAGAATGCGCAATCCTTCTTGAAAACGCAGCCGCTGGTGCGCTTTCAAAGACGCAGACAGACCTTGCCGGGCGGATATCCGAAGAACTCCCTTATTTTCCGGGTCTTGTCACTGAGGACGGGGCTGTTCTCCGATTAAGCCAGGAGAGTCTTATAAGGGGCATCCTTGCCATGACAGAGGAGGGCATCGGGGCGGATCGCGCGGCTCTTGCCTTCCATGATATGATATCTTTTGGCGCGATGAAGATCTGCCTTGCCATCCGCAGGCAGACAGGAGAGAATAATACAGCGCTTTCAGGCGGGTGTTTTGTCAACAGGATCCTTACTCTGCAGTGCACCGCGCTTTTGGAGGAACAGGGCTTTTCTGTTTACAGAAATGAACAGGTGCCGTGCAGCGACGGCGGCATCAGTCTCGGCCAGGCATATATCGGAGGCTTTCTATGTGTGTAGCATATCCGGGAACAGTGATCAGTATCGGCGACGGGGGAAAACGCGCGAAGGTTGATTTCGCGGGAACCGTAATGGAGGCAATGACCGGCTTCAGGCCGGTCAAGGAAGGGGACAGAGTCCTGGTGCATGCCGGATGTGTCCTGAAGGTCCTCCCTGAGGAAGAGGCGAACGAGCTGGATGAGATATTCCGTGAACTGCAGGAGGCAGAGGCGTCGCTTTAAGCGATCTCCTGCATTGGTAGAGAAATGAAAAAAGAGCAGCTGGATATAATAAAACAGTACCTTTCGGGCTACGACGGACCTCCCGTGAAGCTGATGGAGGTCTGCGGCACACATACCGCGCAGATCGTCCGCAGCGGAATCCCGCCGATGCTCTCCGATAAAATCCGTCTGATTTCCGGGCCGGGGTGCCCCGTATGCGTGACGGTAACCGCGTATATTGACAGACTGGTCGAGCTGGCCTTCAGGGAGGACACGATCGTTTACGCGTTCGGGGATCTCCTGCGCGTGCGGGGCAGCAGGTACAGCCTCTCGGATGCGAAGGCGCAGGGCGCGCGCGTCAGGATGGTGTATTCGCCGATGGAGATGGCGGAGGCGGCGCAGGGCGACAGGTCAAGGACGCATGTGTTCGCTGCTGTCGGCTTTGAAACTACGGTTCCTGTCTATGCGGTGATGCTGGAGGAGGCGATTGAAAAGAACCTCTCGAATGTAAAGCTGCTGACGTCCCTCAAGACCATGCCGGAGGTTATCCGGTGGCTCTGCGAGGAGGATCTGCGGACGATGAAGAGCCTGTCCGGGACAGGAAAGACTCCGGACGGGGAAGAGACCGCCTACCAGCCGGTTACCGGCTTTATCGCGCCCGGACATGTCTGTGCGGTCACGGGGAGCGGAATCTTTGAAGACCTGGCGAAGGAATACGGCCTTCCGTTTATCGTCTCCGGATTTTCGGGCGAAGAGCTCCTGCTCACGATTTACGGTCTTGTAAAGGATCAGGGGAAAGGGATTGTCCGCAATTTCTACCCCTCCGTCGTAACAAGGGAGGGCAATATCGAAGCCGCCGGGGCAGTGAACCGGTATTTTATTCCCTGCGACGCCGCCTGGAGAGGGATGGGTGTCATCACGGGCTCGGGACTGATGCTCCGGCCGGAATTCGAAGCGTTTGATGCCGGAAGCGCGGATCTTCTGGAGGACAGGCTTTCGGGCGGCTGCAGATGCGCGGACGTCCTTACGGGACGGATCAGACCTTCGCAGTGTCCTCTTTTCGGCAGGGTCTGCACGCCCTCCGATCCCCACGGGGCATGCATGGTTTCGCAGGAAGGGAGCTGTTTTAACTCATTTAATTATGCCCGGCACTGACGGGAAAGGCTGGATATGGAACACATAATTATGGCTCACGGAAGCGGCGGTGAAGCGACCGGCGAGCTGATTTCGAATGTATTTGCAAAACACTTTCAGAACGAGTATCTGTCGCAGATGGAGGACGCGACGGTAGTGCCTGCCATGGAGGGGGCATCCCGCATTGCCATGACGACGGACAGTTTTGTCGTAACGCCCTGTTTTTACCCGGGCGGCGACATCGGACGGCTGGCCGTGTGCGGAACCGTGAACGATCTTCTCATGAGCGGAGCCGTTCCGAAATACCTGACCTGCGGGTTTATCCTGGAGGAAGGGCTGCCACTTGACAGACTTGAACAGGCGGTGTCCTCTATGGCGGCAACAGCAGAGGAGGCGGGCGTCTTTATCGCAGCGGGTGACACAAAGGTAATAGAAAACCGCTCCGGACAGGACGGGGGCCTTATGATTAACACGGCCGGCGTAGGTTTCATACCGGACGGGCAGGCTGTCTATTCTCCCTCGCTTCTTGAGCCGGGGGACGCGGTGATCGTATCGGGTGATCTGGGAGACCACCATGCCGCGATCCTTGCCTCCCGCATGGGGATTGAGAACACCATTGTCAGCGATAATGCGCCTCTCGGGGAGATGGTTCAGGCACTGAAGAACGGAGGCATCCGCATCCACGAGCTGCGGGATGTGACGCGCGGGGGACTTGCGACGGTCCTGCACGAGTTTTCCCAGGCATCCGGGATGCAGATCGTCCTTCAGGAGGAAGCCATCCCGGTGAGTGAGAAGGTCAGGAACTTCTGCGGGATTCTCGGACTTGATCCGCTCTATATGGGTAATGAGGGGAAACTCGCGGCGATCGTAAAGGGCGGGGACGCTGAGGCGGCGCTTGAACTGATCCGAGCTTCCAGATACGGCGAAAATGCCGCGATCGCGGGATATGTCCGGAGCGCACCTGAAAACGAATCCGGGATGCTGCTCCTTGAGACACCGATCGGCGGTATGAGGGTTCTTGGTCCGCTCTTCGGCGAAGGACTTCCGAGAATCTGCTGATTATAGACTTTTGGGTGAATTAATTGTAAAATTGTCGGGTTAACGCCCTGATGACAGGCGCGTTTCCGAATAAATCCCAGGCAGGACGGGAGGGTATATGGCGCTTACTAAGAAACCGGTTACCGGTATGAAGGATATCATGCCGGCAGAAATGGAAATCAGGGATTACTGCATTTCCGTGATCAAGAAAACATACGCGGAGTTCGGCTTCCAGGGAATTGAAACTCCCTGCGTGGAGAATATCGAGAACCTGACCAGCAAAAGCGGCGGAGATAATGAAAAGCTTATTTTCAAGATCTTAAAACGCGGCGAGAAGCTTCGCATTGATGAGGCAAGGACGGAGGCGGATCTTGTTGACGGCGGACTGAGGTACGACCTCACGGTTCCGCTTGTCCGCTATTTTTCCAATCACGAAAATGAGCTTCCGATGCCCTTCAAGGCGCTGCAGATGGGTAATGTCTGGAGAGCCGACAGGCCCCAGAAGGGACGCTACCGCCAGTTCATGCAGTGTGATATCGATATTATCGGTGAGCCGACGAACCTCGCGGAGATCGAGCTGATCCTCGCTACTACGACAACGCTCGGAAGGCTGGGCTTTAAGGGCTTCCAGATCAGGATCAACGAAAGGCGCATCCTGAAGGCCATGGCAAGGTACGCAGGCTTTGAAGAGGCGCGCTTTGACGAGGTCTTTATCACCCTCGATAAGATGGACAAGATCGGGATCGGCGGAGTAAGGACCGAGCTGGTTGAGAACGGCTTTTCTCCCGAGGGAGTAGACAAATATACTGCTCTGTTTGAGAGAATGGATGCCTCGGATGATAAGCTGGCATTCCTTGAGACGGAGCTTTGCGGCGTGATCGAGGACGATGTCATCCCCGCGCTCAGAGAAACCGTGGAGACCGTCGAAGCGACGAAAACCGCTGATTTTGCGATGGTGTTCGATCCGACGATCGTGCGCGGCATGTCCTACTACACGGGCACGATCTTCGAAATAGCAATGCCTGAGCTCGGGATCTCCTGCGGCGGAGGCGGACGCTATGACGGCATGGTCGGCAAGTTCACCGGAAAGGACGTACCCGCGTGCGGCTTCTCAATCGGTTTTGAGAGAATCATCCTGATCATGCTGGAGAACGGCTTTGTGATTCCCGGACGGAGCACAAAGACGGCGTATCTTCTCGAGAAGAACCTTCCGACGCCGCGCCTTATGGAAGCGATCACGAAAGCGCAGAAGGCACGGGAGGAGGGCAGAGATGTCCTTGTCGTGAGGATGAACAAGAACAAAAAGTTCCAGAAGCAGAACCTTGAGCAGCAGGGCTATACCTCCTTTGAGGAGTTCTACGCAAGGCCTGCAGAATAACAGCTGATTATCATTTTTTGGAGGAAATATGCAGTCCCGTACACATACCTGCGGCGAGCTCAGGCTCGCCGATGTCGGAAAGAAAGTAACAATTGTAGGCTGGATGGAGAACCTGCGCCTCGTCTCCGCGCAGCTCGGCTTTGTCGTCGTCCGCGACTTTTACGGAACAACGCAGGTCGTAGCTGAGACAGAGGAGATGGTGGCTGCCTTCCGCGATATCAACAAGGAGTCCACCATCCAGGTCACCGGAGAAGTCAGGGAGCGCAGCAGCAAGAACCCGAAACAGGAAACCGGCGACATAGAAATCGTCCCGGAGAAGGTGACCGTCCTCGGAAGATGCAGATATAACGAGCTTCCGTTTGAAATCAACCACAGCCGCGAGGCGGATGAGACGGCAAGGCTTAAATACCGGTATCTCGACCTCCGCAATCCGGAGGTAAAGAACAACATCATCCTCCGCTGCAAGGTGGTTGCGGCATTAAGACAGTCCATGACGGAGCACGGCTTCCTTGAAATCACGACGCCGATCCTGACGGCTTCTTCGCCGGAGGGCGCAAGAGACTATCTTGTACCGGCAAGGAAGCACCCCGGCAAGTTCTATGCCCTTCCTCAGGCGCCCCAGCAGTTCAAGCAGCTCCTGATGACAGCAGGTTTTGACCGCTACTTCCAGATCGCGCCCTGTTTCAGGGACGAGGATGCAAGAGGAGACCGCTCGCCGGGAGAGTTCTACCAGCTCGATATGGAAATGGCGTTCGCCGGACAGGAGGATGTCTTTGCGATTCTTGAGGATGTCCTTCCTCCGATTTTCGCGAAATACGGCAAGTACAACCGCGCGAGCGGAGCACCGTTTATGCGCATTCCCTATCTTGAGGCGATGGAAAAGTACGGCACGGACAAACCTGATCTCAGGATTGACCTGACTGTGCAGGACGCGACCGCGCTGCTCTCGGATACAGGGTTCGGCCCGTTCGAGAACAACGTCGTCAAGGCGGTTGTCGTCTCGGGCTTTGAGGGAACAAGGAAGTTTATTGACAAGACACTCGCGGATGTCGAGGTCCAGGCGGGCAGTAAGCCTTACTGGTTCAGGATCGACGAGAACGGCGATCCTGTCGGCGGCATCGCGAAGTTTGTAGCACCAGTCAAGGACAGGGTGATTAAAGGACTCGGCCTTAAGAGCGGCGACTTTGTAGCTCTTGGAGCAGGAAAGCTCTCAGCCGCGCAGAAGACGGCGGGCGTCCTTGTAAAGACTCTGGGAGCTGCGGTTCCCGGACACATGGACAAAGAGCAGTATGCCTTCTGCTGGATCGTCGACTTCCCGATGTATGAGATCGGAGAAGAGTCCGGCGAGCTGGAGTTCTGCCACAACCCCTTCTCCATGCCGAGCGGCGGACTGGAGACACTCCTTAAGGCGGAGAGAGGAGAGATCGATCCCCTCTCCATAACGGCGGACCAGTATGACCTTGTCTGCAACGGCGTTGAGCTCTCCTCGGGCGCGGTCAGGAACCACGATCCCGAAATTATGATCAAAGCCTTTGAGATGGTAAGGCTCGGCGAGGATGATGTGAAGTCCAAGTTCCCTGCCATGTACAATGCCTTCTGCTACGGCGCGCCGCCGCACGCCGGCATTGCTCCCGGCGTAGACCGTATGGTCATGCTGCTCGCGGGAGAGGATTCGATCAGGGAGATCATCCCGTTCCCGATGAACAAGAACGCGCAGGATATCATGATGGGAGCGCCCTCAGAGGTCACACAGAAACAGCTCGACGAGCTGCACATCAGGGTTGACCTTAAGGAGCAGGACCAGTAACAGGAAGCCTCGCGAAACAGGAACACACTCCGCGGGGACGCGGGATATCAACTTAAAACAGCAAAATATAAGGCGGGCACCGGATCTGACGGTGCCCGCCTTTGTTATGGCCTTTTGCCCTGTATGATCAGTCCATCTCAGTCCATCAATCGCTCCCGGGCATGGATTCCTTTTCCCGGTCCTTTTTCTCCTGCTTCTCAGCGTCGGTAACAGGCTTTGAAGCGAAGCGGATCAGGACCTTGACAATGCGGTTCCTCTTTACGCCCTTTGCCTGGAGCGTTGTTCCGTCCTCAAGGGTCACGGCTTCGCCCGGGATCGGAAGGCGCTCCAGCTTTTCGATAATCAGGCCTCCGACGGAATCGAAGTCCTCAGATTCAAAATGACTTCCGATCATATCGTTGAGGTCGTCCAGCTTCAGGGATCCGTCCACAAGATAGGTCAGGTCATCGTATTTTCGCAGCTGTTTTTCTTCATCCTTGTCGTATTCGTCGCGGATATCGCCGACGATTTCCTCAACCAGATCTTCGAGAGTAATCATTCCTACGGTTGTCCCGAACTCATCGAGTACAAAGGCGATGCCGTAGGAATGCTGCTGCATTTCCTTCAAAAGCTCCGCTGTGCTTTTGTATTCGTATGTGAAATAGGATTCGTGGATGAGCTTGCTCAGGCGGAAATCCTCGGGTGAGCCCAGAAGGATGAAATCCTTCAGGTTGATGTGCCCGATAATATTGCCCGGATCATTCTTATATACGGGAAGTCTTGTAAACATTTCCCTGCGGAAAACGGTCATGATCTCGTCATAAGTGGCATCCACGGGAATGCAGGTCATATCGATGCGGGGGACCATGATGTCCTTTGCGACAGCATCGCCGAAATCAAACACGTTGTAGATGATTTTCTGCTCGCGGCCTTCAATGACGCCGTCTTCCCGTCCCGCGTCGACATAGGTTTTGAGCTCGGTCTCGGTAAGAGGCCTGTGCTCGCTGCGGCTGACACCCAGAAGCTTCAGGATCCTGTCCGAGAGAATGTCGATGAGAGCGATCACGGGGGTCAGGATCTTCATGAGAACCGAGATCACCGGCGCATCCGCGAGGGCGACCTGCTCCGCCCGGATCTTGGAGAGATTTTTCGGAGTTATCTCGCCGAACAGGATAACCAGGACTGTCAGGACGGTAGTGCCGATCGTAACCGCCCCCATGCCGAACTGTCCTATCAGGAAGGACGTCAGGAGGGCGGAGGCTGACAGATTGACGATATTGTTGCAGATCAGGATCGTCGAAAGCATCCGGGTGTAGTTGTCCAGTATCTCAAGAGTCTGGTCAGCCCGCTTGTCGCCGTCCTGGGACAGTGCCTTCAGATGGATCTTGCTGACGGAGGAATAGGCCGTCTCGGCGGAGGAAAAGTAAGCGGATAAAAAAAGGAGCAGTATAAGGACAATGATTTGTATTACAGCGGTAAGGTTCATGGATAATCCGTATTCTTTCAGTCCGGTGCGGCGGGAATCAGTCCGAAGGGCAGAAAACCGCCGCCGTTATTGTTGACGTTTTCATGTATTTTATCTTTATCAAAGAGGTTTTACAAGAATTCCACTTGTGCTATACTCTTAAAGTTGCGGGAAGTATCTGGTCCCGCTTCAGTATCAAGACGTTCTAAGGAGAAAAGTTATGAAAAAATCAAGAGCGGCAGTGGGTCTTGTCCTGCTGCTGGCAGTCCTTGTAGGTCTGCTGTATGTAGCGGTCTTCGGCTTCGGGGCCGACGGCGGCGGTGCGGCTTCCAATATCAAGCTCGGGCTTGATCTTGCGGGCGGCGTGAGTATCACTTATCAGGCAGTCGGGGAGCAGCAGCCCACCGAAGAGGATATGAATGATACCGTGTACAAGCTGCAGCGCAGAGTTGAGGGCTACAGCACGGAAGCACAGGTTTACCGTGAGGGTGAGAACCGCATTAATATCGAGATTCCCGGCGTTTCCGACGCGAACCGCATTCTCGAAGAGCTCGGCCGTCCCGGATCCCTGTATTTTATCCGCCAGACGGCAGAGGACGGATCAGCGAACTATGAGATGAGCTCCGCGTCCTATAATTATGAACTGACCAAGAGCCTGAACGACATGATCGAGAGCGGTGATGTAGTGCTCGAGGGTACCGACGTAGCAAACGCGAGAGCCGGCTATCAGAGAGACAGCATGCAGAACCAGCAGATTGTCGTTGAGCTGACCTTCACGGACGCCGGAAGGCAGAAGTTCGCGGATGCCACGACAAGAGCTTATGCGCAGGGCGAGACAATCGGCATCTATTATGACGGCGCTTTCATCAGTGTTCCGAGAGTACAGGCGGCCATCACAAACGGCCAGGCGATCATCACCGGCGAGAGCACAATTGAAGAAGCCGAGAACCTTGCTTCCACAATCCGTATCGGCGGACTGAAGGTTGAGCTGGAAGAGCTTCGTTCCAACGTTGTCGGCGCGCAGCTCGGACAGGACGCGATCCAGACGAGCCTGAAGGCCGGTGCGATCGGTCTTGCTCTTGTTATTGTATTTATGACGGCAGTCTATCTGCTGCCCGGTTTCCTTGCCAGCCTGGCGCTCCTGATTTACATCGGACTGATCTCCCTTGTGCTGGTCGGCTTTGAGGTTACGCTGACACTGCCCGGTATTGCGGGTATCCTGCTTTCCATCGGTATGGCGGTTGACGCCAACGTTATCATTTTCGCGCGTATCCGTGAAGAACTGGCGGCGGGAAGGTCTGTCCGCGCGGCGATTGACGCAGGCTATCAGAAGGCGCTCTCAGCCATCATCGACGGCAACGTCACGACACTGATCGCGGCAGCTGTCCTGTGGCTTCGCGGCAGCGGCAGTATCCGCGGCTTTGCGCAGACACTTGCCATCGGTATCGTCCTTTCGATGATCACGGCACTGTTTGTTACAAAGTGGTTCATGAACTGTGCTTACGCGCTCGGCGCCCAGGATGTAAAGTATTACGGAGTGGGCAGACAGCAGAAGGTTATTGACTTCCTGGCAAAGAGAAAGCTCTTCTTTGCAGTCTCCGCTGCGGTTATCGTGCTCGGCTTTGCGACTATGGGCATCAACGCCGCAAGAGGAAACGGAGCCCTCAATTACAGCCTTGACTTTGTCGGCGGCACATCCACGAGCGTGACGTTCGGCGAGGATCTCAGCCTTTCCGATATCGAGAGCTCGGTCGTCCCGGTGTTCTCGAATGTCACTAAGGACGCAAACGTACAGGTCCAGAAGGTTGCAGGCTCCAGCCAGGTCATCTTCAAGACAAGGACACTGAACGTCGAAGAAAGAGAGACGCTGAACGATGCCCTGATGGAGAAGTTCGACGTCAGCAAGGATAACATAACGGCGGAAACCATCAGCTCGACCATCAGCTCCGAAATGCAGAGGGATGCTCTTGTCGCGGTTATCCTCGCGCTCATCCTTATGCTGGTCTATATCTGGTTCAGGTTCCGCGACATGCGGTTCGGCGCTTCCGCTGTTATCGCACTGGCGCATGATGTTCTGGTGGTGCTGACGGTATATGCCCTGATCAGGATTTCCGTAGGCAGTACCTTCATCGCGTGCATGCTGACCATCGTCGGTTATTCCATCAACGCGACCATCGTTATTTTCGACCGTATCCGTGAGAATCTCCGCCTGAGAGGCAAGGACGCCGATCTGGAGCCGCTGGTCAACGAGAGTATTTCCGCGACGCTTTCCAGAAGTATCTTTACTTCCCTGACAACCTTCTTCATGGTATTCACGCTGTTTATTTTCGGCGTTGCCTCGATCCGTGAATTCGCTCTGCCGATCATGGCAGGCATTATCTGCGGCACTTATTCCTCAGTGTGCATTACCGGCGCTCTCTGGTATGTGCTCAGGCAGAAATTCAAGCCCACACATGATGACTCCGGCCTGTATCACGAGCAGAAGAAGGCAAAAGACGAAGAAGAGAGAATGGCTCAGTACGAGGAGAAGAAGCGCAGGAAGACAGTTGTCTGATGCCTCTTTGAATGGCTATTGTTAAGAACTGCGGCGGCCCGGAAGCAATTCCGGGCCGTTTCTGCAGTCACGGCAGGAAAGGGCGAAAGGGCGCGGCCGGATGGCAAAGTGGATGGTAGCCGCCAAAAAGGCGGATTTTGAGGCGATAGCAGCAGCGTGCGGGATTTCTCCGGTGCTGGCAAGACTGATCCGCAACAGGGATGTTGTGGGAGCCAAAGAAACAGCAA
>JAEEGL016253300.1_pt1 | contig 16215 bp, 16 predicted proteins | sample 9134231 | NCBI WGS metagenome assembly JAEEGL01 (sample SAMN16246548, study PRJNA631951) | gut metagenome | biome: gut microbiome; feature: rumen; material: fiber-attached | host: Bos | place: Iran: Karaj | collected 2018-10
CTGCCCGATTCCACGAAGATTATCCCGGTGTTCGCTACCGACAAGGATGGCGATTTCCCGACGACGATTGTTCCCATCGTGGTAAAGCGCACCGAGTAGGCGCTGGCCCCTAGCCCCTGAGGACAACTTGTCCGCTCCCGGCAAGATACACCTGCTGCTCCACGCGCACCTGCCTTTTGTGCGTGAGCCCGAGTTCGACCGGTTCTTGGAAGAGAACTGGTTCTTTGAGGCTATGGCAGAAACCTATTTGCCTTTGATCCAGATGCTTTGGCGACTGCAGGAGAAGGGAGTGCCCGGCACCTTGAATTTGAGTGTGTCCTCGTCCCTTATCGCCATGATGACCGACAGGCTTTTGCTTGACCGGTTCACGGAACATTTGCACCGCCAGCTGAAGCTCCTGGAAAAGGAGCGCGCTCGTGCCCGTGGTGACGAAGCTTTGTCCGAAGTGGTGGACTTCTATTATCGCCGGCAGCTGGCCCTGATCAGCACCTGGGAAGGCCCTTGCGATATGGAAATTGTCCCTGTGCTGAAGGAGCTGGAGGAACGGGGCAAGCTGACCCTTATTACCTGCGTGGGGACCCATCCCTTCTTACCGGCCTACCAATCGGATGAGGCGGCCATACGCCTGCAGTTGGGGGTAACCGTCCGAGCCTTTGAAGAGGCCTTTGGCCGCAAACCTCGGGGGCTCTGGCTTCCGGAATGCGGCTATTTCCAGGGTTTGGACTCTATCTTAGCGAAATTCGGGTTCAAGTATTTCTTCTTGGAGACCCATGGCGTGCTTTTGGCAAAGCCCGCACCCAAATACGGCGTATTTGCGCCAATAAAGACCCCTGCGGGGCTTTATTGCATGGGCCGCGAGCAGAGCAGCTCCATGGAAGTCTGGAGTCGTAAGACGGGTTACCCGGGCCATCCGGAATACCGCGAGTTCTTCAAGGACATTTCCCAGGAACGGGATCCCGAATATCTGGGACCTTACTTTATGGCAGGCAAGACTCCCATAGAGACCGGCCTCAAGTATTACCGCATTACCGGTAGCGAGGACAAGCAGATTTACCGCCCCTGGAATGCGCTCCGCCTGGTGGAAGATCATGCCCGCTTGTTCGTGGCAAACCGCGAGGCTACTGTCACCGAGCTTTTGCCCCAGATGGACGGGAACAAGGTCTCTATCCTTTGCCCCTACGATGCCGAACTCTTTGGACACTGGTGGTTCGAAGGCCCCCTGTTCATCGAGAAGATGTTTGAGCGTGCGGCCAGTTCCAACGTGGTGGAGATGGCCTCTTTAGAAGACACCATGTACAGTTCGCCTGATGCCGATGTCCATGACCCCATCTTCTCTTCTTGGGGCGAGGGCGGCTTTGGCGAAGTCTGGATGAACGACGAGGTCAGCTGGGCCTACCCGCTGTTCTTCAAGATGCGTGGTATGATGGACGACCTGAAGAAGCGGGAGCGGAATGCTCCCAAGGCTCTTGCTGGGTTCCTGAAGCGCTGTCTGGAACAGTCCGCTCGCGAGCTAGTGCTTTTCCAGGCTTCGGACTGGGCGTTCATGATCCACAACAACTCCGCCGCCGATTACGCCAAGTTCCGCCAGAACACACATTACAAGAATGTCTGTTCTTTGTACGCGGCGGCGACTTCGGCTTTAATGACGGGGCGCAAGGGTTCCGGCGAAGCCGTTCTTGAAAAGCTGGAAAAACAGGATAACCTATTCCCCTGGATTGGCGAATTCCTCTAACGCCTTCTCCGGAATCCAGAACCAGTCCGGCCTGAATTCCAATTCATAGCAAGCTTCGTAGATGGCCTTTGCGACTATGTAGGGTTTCAGCTCTTGCTGAAGGGCGTCTTCGGGAATGTTCGTCGTTTGGGCGTAGCCCCGGATAAAGGCCTGCTTCACATTGTCCATATTTTTTTTGCTGACGGCCTCGGCGTATGCAAAGCTCCTAATCATTCCGGCGATGTCTACAGCCGGGCTGCGAAGCCCACGCCTAAATTCAAGGCTCCTGGTGGGTTCCCCTTCGAAGTCGATAATCTTGAAACCCTTATCGGGAGTTACCAGCACTTGGCCTAGGTGGAAGTCCCCGTGGATCCGTTGCGGTTTGAAAAGGGTGGACTCACGTGGGAGCGATACTTTTATCTTACTGATGTCATGCCCGGCAGCGACCGGGCATCTCCCTTCCGCTAAGAGTATCTTCAACTTCTCGATAGGAGGCTTTTCCGAGGGGGATGCGCATCCGTCCATTTCGCGAAGGGCCTTGTGCATGCGGGCGGTCTCGCAGCCCAGCTCAAAGGCAGCTTCGGCGGAAGGCTCCCTGTTAAAGACTTCCCAGGCGTTTTCGGTGTTCGGAATAAGGCCTTCGAGTATTCCCAGAACGTAGGTGTTTCCGTCGTTACCTGTATAGCGGCAAGACCCGAGTAGGGAAGGTACGCCCTGGTAACCCTGGTCGCTTAGGTAGCGGAGTGTTTCTTCTTCGGGGTGCTCTCCTGCCTGGAGCCGCCTGAAAACTTTGAAGAAGAGTTTTCCGGGAGCCACAAAGGAGGAGTTGCTCTGCTCTGCAGAAATAGGCTTTAACGACTCTAGATTTTCACGTAAAAATTCGCTGTGGGCGACAAAGGAAAAAATCCCGTTCCGGCTTTTGAAACTCTTGGAACCTACGCTCTTCCCGAAGGCACGGTATAATAGGGGCCCAAAACCAATTTCATTTTCGATGAGCAGGTAAAGGTCAAAGTCCTCTTCCTGAAACTGTAGCGACACGATAGATATGGTGGCACCGCCGATGGAGAGTTCATCGATTTGCTCGATGCGGGAGGGCGTTCGGCTCTTGCCCATATACCATCGCTTGTTGGTGATGTCCCGAAGGTCTGTCATTTGCTTGCCAGCTTTGGAAAGAAGCCTTGCTTGCGCAGGGTAGAAAGAATTTTTAGCTGGTTTTCTAAAGGTTCGTTGCCAAATCCTTCCAGTACAAAGTCGGGAAGTCTTTTTTGTGGACGGAAGGCGGTGGGAACATCTTCCATGTCGCCTAGCTGCCAAGCTAAAAGTAGTTTGGGGAGAAATTGGTCCCAGGGGAATTTGTCTGCCGGAGTGAGGGAAAGGTGGGCGGGCTTGAGGCCATCCCTGGATTCAACGACAAGGGTGCCGTCCCTATAGCAGGAGGTCAGTATCCCCTGCCTTGCCACGCCGAGGGTGGCCGGTTGCGCCTCGATTTCCAATACCAGCTGCACGCTAGGCTGCCAGCAGTTCCCGCTGGATTTGGGCGTACTGGTAATTGGAAATGGATGTGATCTTGATAATCAAGTCCCTGGTGATGCCAGCCCTAATAAGGGCCTTTGCATAATTCAATCGGTTCATGTCCGGCTGAGTCATTTTCACCTCCATGGTTCACATGCTCTATGACACAAATTAGATTATTTTCATGACAAAAGTGTGACAATTCGGCAAGTTATTTTTTACTTATCGCCAGAGGAAAAACCTTTTATTACGGAGTGAAAAGCGTAATTGCTTGAATGTTATGGAGATATATTTTCACCGTTTCCAAAACGGAATAATCCACTTTGGAATATCCTTGTGATTTGAATCACTTGCAAAAAATGCAAGTCCTAGAAAACGGGAAATTCCTTACGGATTTTTTCAACAAGTTCAGCCGAAATTTCTGCGGAAATGACTTGCTCTTTTCCTTCGACAGCCCTGACAATATAGGTGCCATCGGGGGCGATGACTTGGGAATTGCCGATGTAGGTTTTGTCTGCCGAGACATTGTTCACCGCCAGCACGTAGGCTTGGTTTTCGATGGCCCGTGCACGCAGCAATGTTTCCCAGTGTTCGTTACGTGCGGCTGGCCAGGATGCCTGAACCGTAAAGGCCTGGGTCCCTTTGGCGCGGGCCTCGCGGAACATCTCGGGAAACCGAAGGTCGTAGCAGATGCTGGTAGCGACCGTGATATCCTGGATTTCGAACAAAGTAATTTCCTTGCCGGAGACAAAAGTCTTTTGTTCCGGGAAGAAGGGGTGGATCTTGTCGTAGTGAGACTGTTCGCTATCAATCTTCGAAGGTGTGTAAAGGCAGGTGCGGTTGGCAAAACCGTTGCTTATGCGATGCATGCCTCCGCCCAGGATAAAGCAGTTCGTCTCTTGCGCGAGTTGCTTCAGCATTTGTGCGGTGGGGTCACCCTTCTCGAAATCTTCGGCAAGTTCTTCTGCTCGTTCAGGAATGTATCCTGTGGCAAACATCTCGGGAAACAGCACGAGGCTTTGGGGTGCCGGATTTGCGTCTAGCACCATCTGCCTGGCCTTTTTCAGGTTCTGTTCCTTTTCCCCGGGATGGGATTCCATCTGTACGAGATAAACTTGCATACGGGTGAAATGTAGTAAATAGGGGATAGGTGTTAGTGGTGTGGAGTGTGGGGTGTGAGGAGTGTGATGTTTTTTTGAACTTCGTTTTTTCTAAATTATGCCCCATGAAGTTTAGATGGCTTTGGATTCTTACCCTGCTCGCGGCATATGCTTTTGCCGCGACGTCTACGCCTATCGTGGGCGTAGTGGTGGATTCTGAATCTGAACTGCCTCTTTCCGATGTAGAGGTGACCTACCGGTCTGGCAAGAAGGTGGGCACGACGGATTCTGATGGCCGTTTCGAGTATACGGTGGATTCCCGCAATGCGGCCCTGGTGTTCAAGAAACCGGGTTACGACAGTGTCTTTGTGGAACTGCAGGACTATGCCGATGTGTTGGACATGGTGGTGACCCTTTCCTCCAACCTGCGGGACCTGGGTGCAAGTACCGTCGTAGGGGGCGGCGAACCTGAAAAGTGGGAACCGGTCCGTACCATCACGGTAGATAAGCTGGAAGATGCGGCGGGTATGCGTTTTGATGTGACGGAACACCTGAGCCAGATGCCGGGAATTTCGGGCCAGAAGGATTTTAGCAGCGCCCTTTACTACGACGGCTCCCGCGCCGGGGACGTGGCCTACCACTTGGGTAGGCTCCGCATACCCAACATGCGCCACCTGGACGTAGGATTCCCGGGAAACCTTTCGGTAATCAACCCCCACATCTTAAGTGGAATCGAAGTTCATGACCATTATGGTTCGGGCCCCATCGGTCAGGGGCTGGCTACCTCTATCCAGTACCTGCCGGAACAGACCAAGGGAGATTGGGGCCTCAAGGGTGCCGTGGGCCTAACAGTGCAAGAGGTTGTTGTGGATGCGCCTTGGCTGTTCTGGGACAGCTTTCGCTTTGCCTTCCGTAGGTTGGACGGCGAGATGCTCAAGAATCTGGGCGAGAAGTTCTTTACGGAATTCCGCAAGCGTGACGGCGACTGCGTAAGTGATTGCCGGGTCAAGTCTTCGGATCCCTTTGACCTGACGGCCTTCGATATCTATGCTCAGCTGAACGGCTCCGATTCCATGGGTAACACTTGGGCCATTCGTACCTTGTACAGTTCCGATGAATACAAAATTCGCCAGGATACCTCTACAGCCTATGATGAGGTAAACTCCATCAATATCATCTCGGGTGAGCAGAACTACCTGGTGTTGGGCGCCGAATACGCCTCACGCTTTGGAACCAGCGCCCACGCTGGCTTTGTGCGGGAATACCTGAGCGATACCTTGCGAGATACGACAGGTTTCAAGACTCCGGCCAAAGGCGTGAACATGGACCAGTCGCAACGTTCCTTTATTGACGGCTATGATTACACTCATACTACCATTTCGGGGGGCCTAGACAAGAATTTCAAGGGAAACATTTTGGGCTCCAGGCTGAGCGGCGCTTTGCTTTATGAACAGCATATTGTAGAGCGTGATTACGTGAATTATGGCGAACAGTCCGATGATTATCAGACGGGTGTTGTTTCGGGAACAGGTCGTTTAGACTGGAAGCGAGACTATTACCAGCACATCTTGTCTGCAGGAGCTGTGGCCGATGCTATGGACCACAAGGCGGCCCCTACGGCGTCGTTGGATATGGAACGGAACCTATCGGGAGCGGATACCGCCTACTGGAGGATTTTCGGAAACGCCGCCTATCGTAGCGACTGGAAACCCTATTACGAAAAGGGCGACCTGACTGGGCGTTTGGAATCCGGAACGTCGGCCAAGTTGGGGCTTGGCTATCGCTCCAAGTATCTGGATGTACAGGCCTCCGGTTTTGGGCGCTATTATCCGGACCCGCTTCTGCCAATGCCTAAGGCCTACGCCCAGTACGAAGATGTGACGGACGTGGATTTTGCCTGGGTGATGGGTGGCGGTGCCAAGATGGAATGGAAGACGTCCCACCATTTCTCCATGTCCACTAACATAAGCTCCGTCTATGGCGAATACGAGTTGGAAGGCTCCGATGGTTCCTTGCCTTGGGAGGCGAATTCCCGCTTGGACGTGGTTTCCCATTTCCGTTATTATCCCCGCAAGGATTCCCTGATTTCGGTCATCTTGACCCACCATGCCCTGTGGCACAGACCCTTGTACTACTACCAGATTGAGCCGTCCTTAGCTGACGGCACTAACGGCAAGCGCAGGCTTAAGGATATGAACGAATATACGGACTTGTTCCGCACGGATTTGCGCCTGAATTTGGATCTGATGACTTCGAAGTACTTCTTCAGGAGTGCGCGGTTCTACCTGGAAGTGGATAATGTCTTTGCCAAGCTGGATGTGCCCGCCCTCAAGTTCCTGGGAGGCGAGAATGCCCGTGAGCGTTCCTGGGTCACCCGGGATGCCGACGGCGATTCCAACGATGGCTATGACTTGGTCCCCTTCATGGCGAAAGGCATGGGACTTTACGTGCAGTTTGGCGTAGAAGTGCAGCTGGGAATTTAGTTAGACGCAAAACGTCATCCTGGAGGGGCGAAGCCCCGACGGGATCCATGACTTTAAGATCGCTTATGAGAATTGGATTTGTGTTGTTTCTTCTATTGCTTGTCTCGTTCGCCTTTGCCCATGAGACGGACAGCGTGTTCGTGCCGCCCAAGCCCGAGAAGCCCCTGCGTTATTGTTCTTCGGTAAAGAAGTGGATTGAATTTGCCACGACGGATTCCAATATGGTGGAAATCACGCACCTGAAGGGGCTCCGTATGGATTTGCGTTACGGGACCTTCAACAACGTGACGGGACACGATCTTTATTGCGGAGTGCAGCGAGCCTTTATCCACAAAGATGCATTGCCTAAACTAAAGCGTGCTATCAAGATTATGGAGCGCGAAATGCCAGGCTCCACGCTGGTCATATTCGATGCCTCCCGCCCCCTGTACGCCCAGTCGGCCTTGAAGCGGACCGTGGCAGGAACGCCCTATTCCAACTTTGTTTCTTCGGGTGTGACTGGCGGACTCCACAATTATGGATTGGCGTTGGATCTGAGTATCACCGACAGCGAAGGTAACCTGCTGGATATGGGAACCGACTTTGATTCTTTTGAACGCTGTGCTGGGGAGGTAGGGGAGGCCGATGCGCTCCAGAGCGGACGCTTAACCGAGCAGCAGGTGAATAACCGCAAGATTCTTCGCTCTATTATGACCCGGGCAGGTTTTGTTCCGTTGGGGAGCGAATGGTGGCATTTTAATGCCTACACCCGGGCCTACACGAAAGAGAACTACGTTCTCTTTCCTTTATAAGGACCGTTCGCGCTAAAACCAGGTACAAATTCTCCTGCCTGCGCTCACTCTCGCAACCACGCCTCGTTAAATAAACCCAAGCCGAGTACAGCAGAAAAAAGCTTGCTTGTTTCTGTTGTTGAGGCGCCGGTTTATGCGATGAAATCGCAATACGAGGCGCTTGTTGCTCACAAAAGACCGTTCGCGCTAATAAGACCGCTCGCACTAAAATTAGGGGCAATTTCTCCGGCCGGTGCTCGCTCTCGCCTCCGCAGTCGATTAATATCGACTGTTCCGGCTCACGGGTAACTTTTATCGTGTTGGAGCAAGAGCTGCCTTCAGGGCGCGGATGGCGTTTCCGCGGTGGCTGATGGCCTTCTTTTCTTCCAGTTCCATCTGGGCGAAGGTGCGGGTCTCGCCATCGGGCACAAAGAGCGGATCGTATCCGAATCCCATGTCGCCTACGGGGGCGTGGTTGATGGACCCGCGGCACTCTCCCTCGAAAATGCGGGGCTCGCTGATGTTGAACTGTTCGCCGTTTTTCGTGACGGTCTGGTACGAAAGGGCGCAGAAGTATCGGGCCCTGCGGTCTTCGATGCCTTCCAGCTTTTTCAGGAGAAGGTCGTTGTTGCTGGTGTCGTTGCCGTGTCCACCGCTGTAGCGGGCACTGTAGATACCGGGTTCGCCGTTCAGCGCAAAAACTTCTAGTCCGGAATCATCGGCCAGCACGGTGGCCTCGATGCCACGTTCCATAAGCCAGCGGGCGGTGGTGCTGGACTTGATGATGGCGTTTTCGGCAAAGGTCTTGCCGTCTTCTACGATGTCCCCGTCAAAACCGATATCTTTCAGGGTTTGAAATTCGTAGTGGTCGGTTCCAAGGATATGGGCGAAGTCCCTTATTTTACCGGCACTTCCGGTAGCGATAACAAAAAGATGCTTCATTTTGAACTCCGAACTAATAGCGCTCGGGCTTCATGACAATGAGGATCGCGTCTATGACAACGCCGATTCCTCCCAGACCAACGGTGCAGAGCCAAAGAATGCCGGTCCAGATTTTGCCCTCATAAAAACGGTGGATTCCCAGGTATCCAAGAAACACGCAGAGAAGCAGCGCTATCCACTTGTTGTGTTCACCTTCGGCGACCATAAAAACTCCTTGTTGTGGACGGGTAATATAGAAAAGAGAGGCTTATGCCCTGGGATGGGTCTTCTTGAAGGCCTGCTTCAGCCGTTCCGCATTCACGTGGGTGTATATCTGGGTAGTGGAAATGCTGGAGTGCCCCAGCATCTCTTTTACGCTCATGATTTCGGCTCCGTTTTCCAGCAGGTGGGTGGCAAAGCTGTGGCGCAGCACGTGGGGGCTTGCCTTGCCCTCCCAGCCGATTTCCCGGAGCAGGTTCTGGATGTCGTTTCGGAGGGTCCGAATGCCGTAGGGCTTGCCCTCTTCACTTAAGAAAACGTATCCGGTGGTAGTGGGCATGTGGCCTGCTTCGGTCAGCTTGGCCTTGAAAAGTCCAAGTTTTTCTACCAAGGCGTCGGTGATGGGGACGATTCTTTCTTTGTTGCCCTTTCCTAGCACCCGGATCAGATGTTCCTTTTCCCGAAGGCGGTCCCAGGTCAGGCTTTGGCATTCCGAAATGCGGAGCCCCGAACCGTAGATGAGCTCCAGCAGAACCCTGGCGCGGACCTGCGGAAGTGTGGCGTCGGCAGGTAAATCGGGAAACTTTTCTTCGGAAAGGTCCTTTTGGCTGAGGAACGATACCAGACGCTTGGGCCGCTTGGGCATGGGGATGTTCCCTGCGGGGTTGGTTTCAAGGATGGATGAGCGGACCAGGTATTTCCCGAAGCTCTTTAGGGCAGCCAGGTGCTCGCAGATGCTTGTGGGGGCAAGCTTCTGCTGCATTTTCAGGTTCCACACGAAAGACTTGACCTGCATCTCCGAAAAGGATTCCAGAAGGGCTCCTTCGCCCACCATTCCCAAGAACTTGTCCAGACTCTTGCGGTAGGTGTCAATAGTCTTGGGCGAAAACCGGCGCTGGGTTTCCAGGTAGGTCAAAAAATTGGATATGTGGTTTTGAAGGTCCATTTCGTTACATCTGTGACTATGAAAAAATCTATTTTGATTCTGTAAAAATGTCAATGGCATTGAATAATTTTTGTGGATTCCTTCGCCTGCGTCCCTGGCATGCAGTTTTATTTCTCGTGGCTGCATTTCAGGTGCTTGCTGTGGATCGTGTAGCTGGGGCAAATGCGACCCTAGATGTTGAACCGGGTGCCCGTTCTGCGGCTCTCGGTTCAGCTACGATGGCAGTAGACGGGGATTACCTGGGCCTGGTTTCCAATCCATATCAGTTGTCAGGCGTCAGATATGGCTGGGCTAGCTTTTCCCATACGGCCTATTTTGAAGATACCCAATACGATTTTGCGTCGGCGGCAGTCCCTCTAGGTGAGGGGCAGGGCCTTGGCATTTCCTTTGCCCGCTTTGGCGCCGATGACATTCCCTATATCCGCGAGGGGGAACCTATTCCCGAGGGGAGCGATTACAATACCCTGTCCTATGCGGACTGGATGTTTTCCGTGACCTTTGGCCGCAGGATTATGGACCGTTTGGATATAGGCGTGGGCTTTCATGGATTGTACCGGGAGATGGACCAGACCGGCTGGGGCTTCCGTGGCGATGCCGGTTTGCGTTACCGCCTGGTGGATCGGCTGTTCGTTTCGGGACTCTTGAAGGGTTGGACCTCTTCGGCTGTTACCTGGGAATCGGGGGAGGTGGAGTATAGCTCTCCGGAGTTTTACCTGGCGGCTAACTATTCCTTGCCGGTATCTTACCTATACGGAACTTTGGGACTTTACTGGCAGAGTGCCGGGTGGTTCCATCACGAGGCTCGGGCTCTGGATTTTGATACCGACGAGGACACCGGCGGCCGTCTTTGGGACAATCCTGTGGACTGGCTTTCCGGTGGACGTGGCGGTGTAGAATTCACTTTCGATTTTGGTCTTTCCCTAAGGGCGGGCCTCAGCAGTTTCTCCACATTCCGGAGCGTAACCGCAGGTGCAGGTCTTACCATCATGAAATTTCTGCGGGTGGACTACGCCTTTGAATCCCACCCGGTACTGTCTCCAGTCCATCGGGTGAGCGTAAGCATCAGCCCGTACCTGTTCTCCCATCCGGAAAAACCCGCCCAGACTCGGGAGCCCTTGATGACAGAAGTTCCCCACGAAAAGGAAATTTTGGAGGAAGCTGCGCCTGAGGAACCGGAAACACCACCATCTCAAAACGAGCCGAAAAACGAGGAGCCGCAGGAAGAAATTTCGGATAGGCCGCCAGCTGGCGGAGTCTATTGGGAAGAATAAACCTTGTTTTTTTTATTAAATAAACATAAAATCCTTTAAATTCGTTTAATTTTGGTTATATTTTGACCATGAATCCTTTGAAGAACTACCGCGAAGTCGGAATTTTTGATCTTTTATCCGCCCCCCTCAACCCCATCGGAGCTTTTGATGCGGAGCAGTTCAAGAAGGACGTTCGCACCTTGATCGATTCCAACCCGGACGACAAGTTTGTCGCTGTAGATTTGATGGGCCTGGATTTTGTCTATAGTGATGCCTACAATGCCTTTATCCAGTTTCAGCAGGAACTGTCCGCCAAGGGCGGTATGTTGGCCCTGCTTTCTAACAGCAAGACCATCGCTGACGGTCTTATGAAGGCGGGTCTCGCCTCCAAGTTGAAGGTGTTCTCTTTCGAAGCGGAAATGATGTCCTTCTCTCTGCACAGTCAGTCCCCGGAACAGGAAAGTTCTTCTGGAGTGGCAGAGGAACCTGCGGTATCTGCTGTTGCTTCCCAGAATGTGGGTGGTGGGGCTGCTCCTGCCAAACGGAGTGAAAGAAAGACGGGCTTGAACAGGCGCTTTACCAAGAGCTTCAACGCTATTATCCGGAACAAGGAGAGCGATCTGGACAAGAAGGGGATGAATGATCTTTTTGAAGAGGCCCCGACGACTCATAAAATCGCTCCTGTGGCCGTAGTTATTGTATTGCTCCTTGCTGCCTTGGCTGTGTTCCTCTTAATGTGATGAATGCCTGTCGAGTTTTCGGAATACCGCTGCAAACGCAAGTATAAGTCGGGAACCCACAAGTTTCCTTTGTTTCGGTTGATTCTCTTAGGGCTAGTTCTTTTGCTGGCCTACCATTTGGGATTTTTTTCCATGGTGGTGGAAAAGCTTCCCCTTCCCGGAATGGACAATGCCCCGGAAGGCCCCTCCTGGAAAGTGGCCTGTGAGAAATACTCGGGGAAGGCTTTTGATCTGGATGGGGACCTTGCCCAGTGTTCCTGGTTTGTCAAGGACTCCATGGCGGAATTGCCAAATGTGTTCTTGCGTTATGTGGCTTCCCTTCGCGAGGGGCCTGTTTCCTCCCTTCATTGGGTTGCTCCCATAGGGAATTTTTCAAAGGCCCTTTTTGTACTTCACGAGGATTCCGCTTCAAGGGCTTACCTGCATATTCCCATGGCGGATTCTTCTATGGTGTGGATTGACGCCTCTACGGGCTGCCGTTTCCCGGGATTGTGTCCGGAGCAACCTTTGGGCTGGTCCTCTCTTTCCATTTCGGAGGATTTCGATTTTAGCGGGCAGGAGGCCCTGTTGGCTATGGATAAACTAGGTGGTGTGGGGGAGGCTCCCGTACGTCCTATCCTTCCGGGGAAGGTTATTGCGTCGGGAAAAGATACCCTGGGCCATTTTGTTGAAATTGATCACGGGTATAACGTAAGTTCAAGAATGTCGGGGCTTTTCCGTTACGATAGGGATTCCATAATGCTTTCGCCGGGAGACAAAGTGGATGTCCAGACACTAGTGGGGCGCATTGCTCCCAAAGACGGTTCTGCCATTTACCTGGCCATTCGGCGCAATGGACATTTTGTTCGCTGGAAAGATTTCTTTGCGGAGAGTCATCCAGTGGATTCTGCCAAAATTTCTAAATTCAAGGAACAGATTGGCCTGTAACGCAGGCTCGAGGTCTTTGTGGTATTTCTGAAAAGAACATCGTTGTTTTTTCTTTTGGGTATGCTATTTGTCGTAGCGTGTACCCAGGATGACGATGGTCCCATAGATGTGACTAATTCTACGGATGTTTTTCAGGGAGAGGGTTTTTTCCTATTGGCGGATCTGGATTCCGGCAGTTTAATCCATTTGGTGAGTGACACCCTGTATGTGCACCTAGACAGTATCTGGTCTTTTTCCAACTGTGCGCTATCGAATATTTATTTCAATGTTCAGAGAGAAGGTACGGTCCTTGCGCTTCGCCCGGTAATACATTATCAGACAAAGGTGGAAGACTGTGCCGCTCCCATGTACAGGCCGGATACGGTCATCAAGTCGATGATGTCGAAAAGCGTGATAGAGGGAATTTCGCAAATCAACATCTATAACGATCTGGATTCCCTGCTGGATACAATTTTAGTACGGCGTGGTGCATTTAAGTTGGACACGTTCAAGATATTTGTAGACTCCCTTTTCGATTCTCTGGATGTCCTGCCTTTTAGGACCAAGGGTTCTCCCTCTCTTTTAAAGGTACTGGATTCTTTGACTCCGAGAGTCTACTATTGGCGGCCTATGAAGTCGGTTTGCAAGTTTACTATGGACAAGTGTGACAAGGTTGTCCCCGACACGATTTTCCCGAGGTCGTGGAGCCTGACGGATACGACTTTGGTTCCGATGCGGCAGAAGTGTGCCGATTCCACTTTGTTCTACTGTAAGTCGGCGGGCTGGGTAGATGATTCTAGTTCGCTGGGCTCGGTATATGAACGCAAGGATACCTTGTGGTACACGCACCTTTACTATGTGGAAAAAATACCCGAATGCGGAGCCGTCAATTACTTTGAGACGTCGGCTTACGGCACTTTGAGAGAGATGAATGTTATTCGGGAACTTTATACTCCAGACAAGACAGAAAAATTCTGTGGTCCCTCGACCCAAAAGGATATGTTCTGGTACGATTTAAGTCTTGGCTATGCGGTTCCGGATAGTATCAGTATGGATTCCCTGCGGGGCGTTTGGGAAAAGGCGACGGTGAGTACCGCCAAAAAGAAGACTCGCTGAATCTTATGATGAACGATTCAATTGAATATACCTTTGCCTCTGAAATCGCCGAGGCCGACTATCCGGTTATTTTGGAAAGTCGGATTTTTAGGGATTGGCTTTCTGCGACAAGCGAAAAATTCAGGATTTCTAAGATTCATTTCACCTCGGTGGACTATCTGCGTAACGGCCACCAGCCTCTTTTTATAAAGTTGAATGCCACGGCGACGCTTCCCGATGGTCGCCCTGTTCATGGCATTGTCCTTGTGAGGGGGAATGCCGTCGGCATTCTGGTGGTGCTTCGCTGTGAAGGCAAGAAGTATCTACTGCTGGTACGTCAGCCCAGGTTCGCTATTAGCGAACAGGCTTCCTTGGAGATTCCGGCGGGAATTCTTGACTGGACTGGGGATTACCGCAAGGTGGCCTTGTCTGAACTAGAGGAAGAGGCTCAAATCAAGGCTGACGATTCGGAACTGATAGACCTGATGGATTTTTGGTACCAGGGAAAGAGCGAGGGCTTTGCCGCCAGTTGCGGACTTTTGGATGAAAGAATTCGTTTGTATGCTATTGAGCGGGATGTGACTCCCGAACAGCTTGCCGCCATGGACGGCAAGGATCAGCAATACACTGAAGAAATAGAGTGGATTAAGACGGTGGTGCTCCCTTACGAAGAAGCGGCCCGGCAGTTCATCGATGGAAAGAACCTGATTGCGTTGTTCCTGTATGAACGGTGGCTGGGGGCTACCAGTTCCCGAGATTGTTGACGGTCAGTCCCGCAAAGAAAACCAACAAATACCCGTACCACAGATAGGTGAGCACGTAGTTTAGGCCACGTTTGTAGGCCTTAGGCTCGTTTTTGTTCTTTTCTCGAATACGTACAATATTCTTACGTAGATAAAAAACGGATACGGCGATGCCGATAAGACTAGCGAGTATCAAAAGAACGTAAATCATGGGTGAAAATTTACTAATTTTTCCTTGCTAAAACTTAAAAGGAACCGTTATGGATAATATTACCCAGATTTGGAAAAAAATACAGTCCCCTGAGTTTAATCCTGCGACAGACATGGGTCTTGTCGAACAGGTGAAGCAGGTCGCACTGACCTCCCAGGAGCCCGCCAAGGTGAGCTTTGGTACATCCGGCTGGCGTGGCGAAATCGGTTCCGAATTCACTCTCCGCAACCTTCAGGTGGTGGGTGCCGCTATAGTTCGTCTATACAAGGAAGCTACCCCGGAACTTTTCGAGGCCCTCGGCGTCAAGGACTTTGCCGAGCTTCAGAAGAGGGGCGTAGTTGTCGGTCACGACAACCGCCTTCTGGGTCACGAGTTCTGCGAAGCCGTGGCCGACCAGTTTGCCAAGGCCGGTGTGAAGGTCTACTACGGTGGCGAGATGCCCACTCCGGAGTTTAGCGCCTGTATCGAGATGCTGGGTGCCGCCTGCTCCATCAACATGACCCCGAGCCACAATCCGAGCCACTACAACGGCATCAAGTTCAATCCGGCTGACGGCGGTCCTGCGGGTCCGGAAATCACCAACGTCATTACCAGGCTTTCTAACGAAATGATGGCCTCTTGGAAGTTTGAACCGGTGGGCAAGGTTGACTGGGAAATTATCGATTCCCTCAAGATTTACAAGGAATTCCTCATCAAGCAGGGAACCATCAAGTTTGACCGCATCAAGGAATTCATCAAGAAGGGTCGCCTGACCCTCGTGTGTGACCACGTGCACGGCTCTACCCGCCGCCGCCCGGCCGCGCTGCTCGACAATCCGGAATGCCTCATCACTCTCCGTAACGAGGATGACTCCCTGTTTGGCGGTATCGCCCCCGAGCCCTCCAGCAAAAACCTGGAAAAGGTCCGCAAGGTGCTGGATGAGAGCAAGTCCTGGTTCCGCCTGGGCGCCATCTTTGACCCGGATGGTGACCGTATCCGCTTCTACGACGGCACGCGCGAAATCGACATGAACCAGTTCGGCGCCATTGCGTTCCACTATATGGCCACCTGGCGTAAGGAACAGGGCTGTGTGGCCAAGTCCGTGGCAACCTCCAACTTTGTGAACATTATTGCCGAGAAACTGGGCGTGCCCGTGATGGAAACTCCGGTGGGCTTCAAGAACTTCCGCCCCTGGCTTTCCCGTAACGCCAAGCAGAAGGCCCTGGTTGCCTTTGAAGAATCCGACGGCATCTCGGGCCTGAACAATACCCTTGAGAAGGATGCCCAGTTCGGCCTTCTTATCGCTCTTGAAATCATGGCCACCACGGGCAAGAACCTGGGTGAGTACTTGGATGCCCTGTACGAAGAATATGGCCGATTCTATCCGACCCGCTCCGGTTTCGAAGTGGACAAGTCCCTGGTGGGCGAACCCTTGAAGGCCAAGGTGAACGCTATCGCCGACATCGCGAAGCCGGGTGCAAAGGTCATGGTCGGCAATAACGAGAAGACCGTGAAGCAGCTTTTGACGCTCGACGGCGTGAAGGTCATTTTCGACGACGACTCCTGGATGCTCGTCCGCCCGTCCGGTACCGAACCGAAGGTGCGCATTTATACGGAATGCCGCAACCC
>JAEEGL016483318.1_pt1 | contig 16215 bp, 14 predicted proteins | sample 9134231 | NCBI WGS metagenome assembly JAEEGL01 (sample SAMN16246548, study PRJNA631951) | gut metagenome | biome: gut microbiome; feature: rumen; material: fiber-attached | host: Bos | place: Iran: Karaj | collected 2018-10
AGCTTCTGCTCCATCGGAACAAACCACGGCTTACGCGCCTCTCTCAATTCCTCTTTAGTCTTTGCCATTGTTGCTTATATTATAAAACCAACAACGAGCCATGTCCCTGTTGGAGTTGCTCATAACCAACCGTTCTCATAGCTCGTTTGTCAGTATGCTTATTTTCCTATGCAGAGTAAGTCATCACTACGTTTCAATTCTTCGAAAGCCGCCTCTATATCTTCTATAGCGACTCCACCGCCCCATGCCCTTTGGACATATTTAGGCGTTATTCCACCAACATCCATCGAGCACGACCGCATCTCATTTTCGATAAACTCACGTAAACGAGCATAAATATCTTCCTTCATAGTATCTCACACCTTTTTATGCTTTCCCCATTGCGGCCAAAACAGGTACGAACAAAACTGCCAAAGAATCTTCAAACACTTCATATCAGCGCAAATGTATACTATTCGAAGTTGATTTCAAAACTTTAATGGCAGACTCAATCTCATCAAGAGGTACTCGTCCTCCCCACATCCGATAAACATATTCTGGTGTTATTCCCCCTAAATCCATCGAGCACGACCGAGTTTCATTCTCCATAAACTCCCTCAACCGACAAATCAATTCATCCATCAGAATCTTTCCTCCAAATTCAGATAATCCCATAAACCATCAGCCGTAAGTGTGAACGATTTCACATCCTCTAATTCGCCTTTATCATTCATCCGCTTTCGTTGTACACTGATATTCCCGCCATTCCCAGGCTGATACAACCGCGAATATGCGAACAGCGATTCCTCGCTATCCCATTCCGGGAAGCAGCCCAGATATCCTTGCTGAACATAATGCGCAAAGTCTGCGTTCTCAAGGTAGGCGAAGTAAGGACTGATCCAATAGCTCCCTCCCCTTGCATTATAGCTCTCGTCTCCGCTGATAAATCGCGAGAACCCATCTTGATGGCAAAAGTACTTCATGTTCTGTTCTATCTTCCGTATATGCCCTTCATTTACAACCCCATTCTGAACATTCTCGACATATCGTTTAAGTAAACGAACGGATATTCCAGCGTGCGACGCATCCTCAAATAGCTTATCTTCCTGAGGTACCCGCGATGGCGTATGGACGCTTCTTCCATCATCCTCCCATCCGACATAAAACGCTTTGGGCCAATAATGCCAATAGATTCTGTCACCATCTTCTACCCATTCACCCACAAATGTTTTGATTAGTTCATTGCATCTGTCAAGATACTTCTGCTCCTTAGTCTCAATCCATAAGCCAAGGCAAACCTCAGCCATCGAGTTCTGATAATTCCAGGGTACTATTATCCCGTCAAAATCCGCAGGATATCCTTTGGGTTGGTAGTAATGACCGTTTTTGTACCAAGCATCGTAGTAATCATACGCCTGTTTTGCGGCCTTGACAATTTCACTATTCTTCACGATTCCATCATTGCATACTGACAACAACGAAGATAGAATCTCGCAATTCTCAGCCATGATGCACGCAGCCTCCCCATTCAACGTATAACATTTCGACGCCCACAATAATTCTGGGTTCCACTCATCAACCGCTACCCCTGTAAACTTGTTCTGGGCATTCATAATCCCATCTACAACTTTAGAAATCCTGGTTCGGATAGATTCGTTATGAGTTTTACCATATAGTTCCACAAGTCCTCTCAGCCTTTCACTCTCATCCCAAGACATTCTTCCTCGGAAATCATTACCGAACGCAAACGCATCTTTGCCCCCCCCAACTACGTTGAAAGCATTGTACAAAAGCTGCACATTTGCATCCATCTGTAATACATCGACAATCAGTTTTGAACTATCTTCATCTTGTCTTTCAAAAGGAAAAGAAAGAAAATCTGAGTCATTCTGTATCAAGCTAATAACTATCTCCGTCTCACCATCTATCGCATAAAGATTGTACGCTTTTTCCCCATTTGAATCAAACCGGCTGGTTATAATTCCAAATCTATTCTCGTCATATCTGCATACATCTTCAATATACTCGTCAACATATTTTGCCACCACACGACATTCTCCCGAGTCCATATCCAGGAGATAAATCCGTGTGACTTTAACTTTTCCCAAATCCGATTCTACAAAGACCGCCTTATCAACGCCCGCACATAAATAATCCAAGCACGCGCCACTATTATATGCTATGTTTCCTTCCCAAATAATATTATATCCAGAACCTTTCAACTGTTGCGCATAGGCATACTTCCCTGTATTACTAACTATTGGTTTATAACGGATTGCATAATCTTCGAAATACTTCTTCTCCCCATCAATCTCGATACCCATTCCACTTTTGTTAGTCACAAATGTAGAAATGTGATGAACCCCATTCACAGAAGATCTCGTCTCCCTAATTGTATAAGGTTCATTCCCGGAGTATTCTTTTGGGACATCCACACCATTACCAAGGCTACCGTTACAAGCAATAAAAACCAGCAGTAATGACGCACTCAGCAACAACTGTAAAAAAAACATTCTCTTCATGCTCATGTCACCCCTACCCTTATTTCTATTTTCACCTTTAACTTCCACCACTGATGCCACACCAAAAACAGGGGACTTATCAACACCTGTCCCGGAAACATCAATGCCAACCTCAAATTCGTAATAAACCGCTCTACCACATATCTCAGTTTATTGGTTGAAAACGTTCCATAACGCATAGACTCCCGCAAGATGGCTTTCCCAACCTTTTCATCGGGTTCTACCACGAGCAGTGACTCATCCAGCCCAAGCACTTCTTTCATCACCCACATCATGCCACGTCCATATTTCAAGACCTTCAGCTCTTTCATCAAAGCCGCAGCATTTTTCTTCTGCTTATCCGTAAGCCCTTGCTTCAGCAGATAGTAATAGTCTACAAACTGCTTGAAGTTATTTCTCGTTGAGAAAAAATGGGCATACATGTGAAGCAATTGATATACCACATTGAAATCGTTCGTCAAACATCCGACTTCAACCCCATCCAGAACAACTTTATTCTCAAATTGTTCCCTTTCAATTCTACTCACATATCTTTGCAGTCGTCTATCAGCAAACCAGTTAATCAGATAAATGGGTCTGTAATGCACCTCCACAGACACATCTTTGAATACAGGCATTTTGATATGATGGATGGAATACTCTGCCCCCGGACACTGGCTAGTCACAAGTTTGATGAGTTTCATTTTTTCGCAATCCACCCAGATGTCAATATCTCCTGGACTGCGCAACTCCGGCGAAGGATACATCAAACCGTTCGGCTGCCCCTTTAGTATAACGCTATTATATCCCCTCTCTTCAAACCATTTTGAAACAGCAAGCAGTCTTTGGTTCACAACATCATTCTGTTGTTTGATGCTTTCAACAGAAGAAATCCATTCAAACAAAACTTGCTGAGGTATTGGTCTGTTAGCCCTCTCTATTCCTTGAAAAACTAAACCGAGAATGCTATGACGATAACAAAAATGAAAGAAGTTCTGCCAACTCTCACCATTGAGGTTGGCAGGCACTGGTTGTGTTTCATCCAATGAGTATCGGATAAACACTTTATAGTCTTCTCGCATCATGTCTTTCGACAAGATTATTTCTTGCTAAGCACGTCTCCCTTTAGCACGTACTCTCTTCCGCAATCACACTTTAGCGATTCACCAAGTTTTTTACCGCATTCGCATACCCAACCTATTTGTTTAGCCGGTACACCAACCATCAAAGCATAGTCTTTCACATCTTTTGCCACGACTGCACCCGAACCAATCAAAGCACTTTTACCCACGGTATGTCCACAGACTACCGTACAGTTAGCACCCAGCGATGCGCCTTCCTTTATAAGAGTCTTAGCATAGATACCGTGTACAGGGAAATGAGCACGTGGGGTTGTAACATTCGTAAACACACAAGAAGGTCCACAGAACACATTGTCTTCTATTTCTACGCCTTCATACACTGATACGTTGTTCTGAATACGAACACCATTGCCAATATGCACATTGTTACCTATATTCACATTCTGTCCCAAAGAGCAGTTCTTTCCAATTCTCGCTCCCTTTTGAACGTGAGAAAAATGCCAAATCTTGGTACCTTCACCGATTTCTACATCATCATCCACATAGCTGGATTCATGTACTAAATATTTCTTTTCTTCCATTTTTATTTTATTATTTTCAAATTATAATGTTTTCAATATTTGATTTGCGATTGAGTCACCATCTAGACCATATTGCTGACGCAAATACTTTTGATTACCTACCCTCACCGAGTATTCGTCATGAAGTCCAATCCTCAGCAATCTTGCCTTGTTAGGATTCTCTGCCATTACCTCAGCCACAGCTCCACCAAAACCTCCGATGTAGTTATGCTCCTCACAAGTAGCAATCAAATCAAACTTCTTAGAGCATTCCAGAATAACATCTTTATCAATAGGCTTCACTGTGGGGAACGTATAAACGGCAGGATGGATACCTTTTTCATTCAGCACCTCTTCAGTCCTGCGAATCTCCTCAAAGATAGCACCTGTAGAGAATATAACGACCTTCTCGCCATCATGAACTTTAATAGCTTTACCAATCTGGAAGTTATCAATATGATCATGAATACGTTTTTCGCCTCCACGCCCTAAACGAAGGTAAGCTGTACCCTCGTACTTTGCCAATGCTTTTGTGCATTCCTCCGCTTCCACCAAATCTGCCGGAGCCAATACCACCACATCAGGTAATGCGCGAAGAATGGCAAGGTCTTCCGTGGCCTGGTGGCTCATACCCAGCGAACCATATACGAAACCTCCTCCAATACATACAACCTTTACGTTTGCATGGTGGTATGCACAGTCGTTGCGAACTTGCTCAATACAACGCAACGTTGGGAAGTTACCAATACTATACGTGAACACATTCTTGCCTGTTAGAGCCATACCTGCTGCAACACTGGTCATATTCTGTTCTGCAATGCCGGCATTAGTAAACTGGTCAGGGCATTGTTCCCAGAATGGCTTCAATACGCCAAATCCCAAGTCACCGGTTACCAGTTCTATATTTTTATCTTCTTTGGCCAGTTCCACCAAAGTTCTTACAAATGTATCTCTCATATCTGATGATTATACGTTATGTACTTTTTCTGTTGTTCCTATTTTAGCTTCCACTCTCCTCATCTTCTCAGGGTAAGTGGTCTTCCATGTATATGAGAAGGTGTGATCATTATAGATATCATCCTTCTCCGTAGGCAGAACAGGATTCTCAATACCATTAGGGGTATAGGGGTCTTCCACTTCAGCAGGTTTAATCTTATGCAATTCTGTAACAGCACTATCATACTCCCAACCATCATGAGGGAAACGGTAATGCCACAGAATATCGTTTTGCATAAATGGAATTCCATAGCCCTTAACGGTATTTGCAATAATGACTGTGGGCTTATGAGGCTCCTCATTACTCAAAACTTCAACCTGTGCGAAAGCATTCTTCAACTCTTGATGGTCGTTACCATTAATTTCTATCACATTCCAACCAAATGCTTTCCACTTGGATGCAAAGTCCTCAATTTCAAGGGTATTCTCATTGAAATCCAAACTCTGCATGTGGTTATGATCAACGATTGCACAGAGATTATTCAGTCGGAAATGGTTGGCAAACAAAGCAGCCTCCCAAACAGAGCCCTCATTACACTCGCCATCACCCACCACGACAAAAGAACGCTCTTTTCTTCCGTCTTTTTTAAGAGCATATGCGATACCTGCTGCCGCTGAAAGCCCATGTCCTAAAGAGCCTGTAGAGAAATCCACACCCGGAAGGTGATGTGAAACGTGGCCAGAAAGGCGGCTACCATTCTGATAATGTGTCTTCAGTTCTTCCACTTCAAAGAATCCACTCTCAGCAAGTGCAGCATAGATACTTGCTCCTGCATGTCCCTTACTGAGAATAAATCTGTCTCTACCTTCCCATTTAGGATCCATCGGGTCATAACGCATCACATCAGTATACAACGTAGCCACAATATCTGCTACGGAAAGAATGGCTCCAAGGTGACTGCCACCACTTAAATGCGTCATTTCTACGCCATGACGCCGAATAAGCCATGCTAACTGTTCGCTACTTTTTTTCATTTTTTATCTTCCTAAGATATATGATAATATTTTTGTCTTTGTTTTGTTTTCAAACCAATCAACGATTTTAATAATAATCATTGGCCCAAATACGCCTGAAATAAATACGAATGGAATAAAAACCCACCATTGAAGATGCAGATTTCTTTCAATAATAATACCAACAACAAGCTGGCATGGCCAAGACAGAATAAAAATCTGATATGTTTAAGCAACTATAGATTTTCTATTAATATTGGTAGATTCTGACCATTTTGCACAAAGCATTAGTAGAGCATATATCATCAAAACTGCTATCATCATATAGAGAACTCGCTTATATATTCCATCAATATCTATATATGTATAATATACTGCTAAAGTAAACGCAAAAATGCCCCCCCCAACTATACAAGATTGCCATCCATCACTTTTCAATTTTCCCAGAATATCTCAAAAATAAAAGGTAAACCAAGACACCGAGCGCAAAGCTCCAACCGAAACGAAGTATATCATTTACACCAAACCACAATAAATATTTACTAGTATCTGCACAAAATTCCAAAGCAAGAAATATTGCGAATATTATTATCCAAACAGTTTTCCTTGAGAATCCAGATTTTGTAATTGACTTATCTATAAAGAATGATATGCAACCTAAGAAAAAAATCATAGGCAAGAACCAAAAATGGCCCCAAATATTCTCACGAGGTACCAGAAATGCTCTAAAAATTGATTCTGCGTCAAGAGCCAATGAATCATTTAAGAGTGAAGAAAAAAAGTATTTCGGGAAAATGCCTATTAATGATAAAACGAAATATGGAATTAGCAATTTTCGAGCTCTTTGTCCAACATATGTAGAAAAGTTCTTTCGAGAAGGCTGTCCCGTATAAGCATAAAGGAATCCACTACACCATACAAACAATGGCATGTGGAAAGTGTAAATATACCCTCGGGAAAGATCCACATAATAAGGCATATCCGTAATAAAAGGATATGAATGACCTAATATAACCAAAAAACACCCCAATATCTGGGAAAGTAATATATAGGTCAAGTCTCGATTATCAGATATTGGTGCTATATTCATTTCTTTATCCTCCTTTTTCACGTTCGCCAAAACGTTAGGGTCATCTTGACAAACCGTTTAACAAACGCAATTCTGTTTCAGTCAGGCTCCAACCTATAGACTCCAAGTTTCCAATAATCTGTGAAGGTCTTTTAGCGCCCACCAACACAACTGATTCCCGCAGATAATCCATGATAAAGCGAATGGCTACAGCAGCAAGCGATACGTTATGTACCTCCGCGATAGGCCGCATAGCTTCCACTATCTCCAGATTCTTCAGTAGTTTATCTCCATGGAAGTTGACATAAATATCGCGACTTCTACGGTCATTGGTTGCGAAAACGCTATCCTTATTATACTTCCCTGTAAGGATACCTTGTCCAAGACTACCCCATGTTAGAGGAGTCAAACCGAACTCGTCACGAAGGCAAAGTAGATCTTCTTCATTTTTTCTGCAAGCGAGTGAATACTCATCCTGGCAGCATACAAACTTATCTTTGTATGGTAAAATTTCCTTAATCTCTTCACCATGATAATTGGAGAGTCCAAAATACCTTATTTTCCCCTGTTTCCTCAGTTCTTCCAGTTTTCCCACGACTTCTTCAATGGGGGTCTTACCATCGCGATAGTGAATGACATAAACATCCACATAATCAGTCCCAAGGTTCTTTAAACTCTTTTCAAGTGCCTCTTGAATATAAACTGGTGAATTGTCGTATGTCGACTTCCCATTTGCATAACGCACACCAAACTTTGTCTGGATAATGACATCTTTTCGACGGTTTCCAAGACCTTTACCCAGGGTAATCTCTGATTGTCCAAGTCCGTATGTATCAGACGTATCAAAGAAGTTGAGACCTGCATCTATAGCCGCATTAATGGCATCAAGGAAATCTTTTTCTTGGGTATCTCCCCATCCATAGCCTCCCATAGGGCATCCGCCCATACAAAGACGGGAAACCTTCAAATCTGAGTTTTTCAGAGTTATATATTCCATTTTTTAATCATTTATGTTTTCCCAAGAAAATGAAAGACAATGCTTTCTTTATCACACGCCACACTGTCAGGGAGAACAGCTTAACATCAGTGCCAAAAGAGACCTCTTTAGCGTACTTAATACGCAAGGCATTCTTTCTCTTTAAAACGTACTTTTCATACATCTCATCTGCATCACCCTGCCCTACAATTTCATCTAGATTGATAAATTCAATTGAGCTAAAATCTGTGATACCGGGGCGAACCTCAAAGATGAGTTTCTCTTCATCTTCGTATTGATCTGTATAACGTAACAATTCTGGACGAGGGCCAATAAAACTCATAGTCCCGTTGATAATGTTAAATAATTGTGGAATCTCATCAAGTTTAGTCTTTCTGAGGAAATTACCAACCTTCGTGATACGAGGGTCATGGAGGGCAGTCGTACCTCCGCCAATCTTATCCGCATTCTTCACCATTGAGCGGAACTTGAAAATATGAAACGGTTTGTTCTTATATCCTCCGCGCAACGGCCTATAGAACACTGGTGAGCCGTCTTCAATCATAACCGCAAAAGCTATTATCAAATAGAATGGCCACAATAGCAATAATAGAACAACGGCTAACACAAGCCCTATCATTCGTTTAATCCACCTGTTATAAATATTGTTGTACATAAAGCTAATTCATAAATGGCAACAGAAACTTTTGAGCTAAAACACTCCATTCGAGGTTTTCAACAGTATAATCCTTTCCTCTCTTACCCATTGCTTCTCTCTCCTCTTTTGACATAGAAGCAAGTTTGTTTATTGCATCAACAACTAAGGGAGGATTTTCTGCTTCTATACGGATTCCACAATTGATTCTTTCTATCAGTGAACCAGGTTCATCAACTGCCTGTATTATAGGTTTCGACGCCAGCATATAGTCAGTCAATTTGTTATACGATGTACCGTACTGATGGAGAAGCGAATGCCCACCACCCATATAACAAATATCAAAACAACTGTTAATGGCTGGTACCAATGATTTAGGAACCGCGGGGAGGATTGTTACATTACATAATTGCTTGTTGGCTATTACTTCTTCATAATGTGATTGTTCGGGTCCTTTACCTACAAGTACAATCTGAATCTGCTTATTATCAGCAAGTAGTGAAGCTGCATCCAACAAAGTATCCAAATATTGTGCTGGTGCAAAACTTCCCGCATAGCCTACTATTATCACCTCGTTTTCTTCACGTAAGTTAGAGAAGGTTTCCTTATGCTGTTCTGGCAATTGTTCTATATCCACATCCGTCCACTCTTCCTTGGAATAGCCATTAGGAACACACTGGAATTTTCCTGGCGCTAGGCCGTGTTCACGACCATGTTTCTCCGAGTTCCAAAGCAAAGAATTCACAAAGTCTGCGGAACTATACGCCACATTCTCTGCCCGTTGCATAAGCATAATATAGGGATTCCATTTGGAATAGCCCCCCACCAACATCGGTGTGAGTGGCCAAAGGTCGTGTACCTCGAAGCACAGCTTAGCTCCAGCAGCCTTTGCAATCTTCTTACAAGGATAAATATCAAACGGATAGCATGACGATGCTATCACCAAGTCGGGTTGATACTCTTTGGCTATTAGCTTGGCATATTTTTTTAGTTTCTTTACGAACACGTAAATATTGACAACACGTTTGGGAGTTGAATGATATTCGGGCGCTTTTATCCACAGGTAATTGATACCATCTATATCCTCACACTGGAGGTCGTCTTTTACGTCAGGTTGTTTCACCCTCAAATGAGAAAATGATGCAGCCACCATTGTTACCTGATGCCCCTGTTTAACCCATTCTTTTGCTAGCGAGTGCGGCCTGTATGCCATTCCATACTTAGGACTACCCGCATAATGCATTACAAAAACAATCTTCATTCAGTTTTCTAATTTAATGACTGATACAATACTTCTATTGGATGTAGCGCCTTCACGCCTGTGCCGTCAAGAATCTGTTGACGGCATGATGTTCCAGGAGCAGCAACTATCACATTCTTTTTCTTATCCTCAGTGGCCTTTCTTACGGCTGGAAACAGCACCATTTCACCTATGGCTATCGATGTCTCATAATGTTCTTTCTCATAACCAAAGGAGCCAGCCATACCGCAACAGCCACTTGGAATCACATTGACTTTTACTCCAGGAATCAACCTCAGCATCTCAGCACTCTTCCCTACTCCTATCAAAGATTTCTGGTGACAATGTCCGTGGAGATAAATCTCCGCATCAATATTCTTGAATGCTTCTTGAGTAATACGACCAGCTGCAACCTCTTTCATGATAAACTCATCAAAGAGTAAGCAGTTCTTAGAAAGCATCTTTGCAGTATCGCGCATTTCAACAGGTACTATATCTGGATACTCATCCCTAAACGAAAGGATACAAGACGGTTCTATACCAACAAGTGGTGCATCATCCGTAATGATACCAGAAAGCATCCGAACGTTCTTTACAGCATATTTCTTTGCGAGTTTCAGACAGCCTTTTGAGAATGCAGCACGTCCACTTTCAACGTGTTTGGGTATCTCAACTGAGTAACCCAGCTTCATCAGCAGCTTTGCAAATGTCAATCCCAACTCTGCCTCCTGCATATTGGTGAATTCATCTGCAAAGAGATATACTTTCCTACTGGCCGCATTTCGTGCTTTCTTATTCTCTTGAGCCACCAACTTTCGCATAGAATATCTACTTAGTATAGGTATCTGGCGGTCAGCTGAGAATCTTACTATCTTCTTGATAATAGTAGCAGAGGGCCTCCAAGTAGCGAAGAAATTATAGAGTGGTCTAACTATAGCACCCAACTCTTCCATTTTGGCCATTCTGGCTACCATCCATGAGCGCAAGGGTGTTCCGTGACGATCATACTTCTGTTGCAGGATTTCGCTCCTCAACTTGGTCATATCCACATTGGAAGGACATTCTGAAAGACAGCCCTTACAAGCCAGACAAGTATCTAATACTTCTGATAGTTCAGGAATATCAAATACGCTCTTCCCTTTGTTCACTCCAGCAAAGGCTTCACTTTCATATCCTCTGGTCAGTATCTCACGAAGTATGTTGGCTCTTGTTCTGGTGGAACGCATTTCATCACCTGACACTTTATAGGCTGGACACATGGTTCCACCGATCAGGTTAGATTTCAAACATGCTCCAGCGCCATTGCATTGCTCTACGCTACACATCAATGCATGTGCTTGACTGCGAACGCCACTTGCCCCTTCCACCTTACATTCATCAAAGGCTGCTCTCCAGTTGTAATAGGTCTTGCTGGAGCAAAGTTCTTCTTCAATAGCATATTTCTGACCTACTGCAAAGCGAAGCCACTCGTCCATTGGTGGTGTATCAATAATCTTATGCATATTGAACACACCATCCGGGTCCCAGGTATGCTTAACTTCCCGCATCATCTGATATACGGCATCTCCGTACATCAAAGGGATAAATTCGCCTCTTAATCTGCCGTCTCCATGTTCACCACTCAGACTACCTTTGTGTTTCTTAACCAGTTTGGCTGTTTCAAAGGCCACTTCGCGAAATAGTTTCTTTCCTTCTGCGGTCTTGATATTGATAATGGGTCTAAGGTGTAGTTCTCCGGTACTGATATGCCCATAATAAACACAAGATGTGCCCAACCGTTTGAGCATCTCTTGGAAGTCGGCCATATAGCCAGGGAGTCGTTCTGCTGCAACAGCAGTATCCTCTATCACACCAATTGGCTTAGCATCACCCTTCATACCACTCAAAACACCAAGACCAGCTTTTCTTAAATCCCAGACCTTAGCTACATCTGAGCCATATACTCGTGTACAGGTATAGACCAGTCCAGAATCTTTGGCGGCTTGTTCAAATGCCGCTGCTTGAGCATCTATTGCCTCTCTTGTTTCTCCCCAGAATTCCGCAATGACTAATGCTGCAGGTAATCCTTCTACAAAGAATGAGTTTCGCTTTTGCTCCAAGTTCTGGAAACTCAATTCCAGAATCTTTCCGTCCATCAACTCTACAGCGACCGGATTGTGTTTCAGTGCAACCAAATTGGCTAAGAAACTCTTATCCAATGTATCACAATGAGCGCAAACTACCATCTTCTCTGCTGGTGGTAATGGATCAAGTGACACCTTGATTTCAGTGATGAATGCGAGTGTCCCTTCTGACCCCACAAGCAGTTTACAGAGGTCAATCTTTCCATCTTCAATGGCCTCATCAATTGCATAGCCACAACTCCTACGCCTCAGTGTCTTATCTGGGAAAGAATCCTCTATTTGTGCAACAACTGAACTATCATTCGCCCATCCTTTTAGTTGAGATATAATCTTATCTAACGACGGATTGAATTCATCCAGTTGCTCTGTATCAAACAAGCTTCCGTCTGATAAAACTCCTTTGCAGGCTATAACGTGATGGCGTGTACTGCCATATATCAGAGAATGGGTTCCGCAAGAGTTGTTGCCAAACATACCCCCAATGCAACAACGGTTACTGGTAGAAGTTTCCGGACTGAAATGAAGTCCGTATGGCTTAAGAGCAATGTTCAGTTCATCACGAACAACGCCAGGTTGAACTCTCGCCCATTTCTCGTTCTTGTTTACTTCCAGTATCTGATTCCACTTTTTGATGTCCACTACAATACCGTTCCCCACTACTTGACCAGCGATGGAGGTGCCTGCAGCACGGGGAATGAGGTGGGTATTCAGACGCTTTGCTTCTGCAATAAGTGCCAGAATATCCGCTACGGTTTCGGGATAAGCTACTCCATAGGGCACCTCACGGTAGGTGGAGGCATCGGTGGAGTATGCTATCTTATGGATGGAGTCAGTAAGAATATCAGACATTAGCTCAAGTATTCGTTAATCTTTTGAAGAATATGTTCAGCTGCATGAGCATCTCCAAATAACGGGGGGAACACAGGTTTTATTCCAATGAGCTTATCGTATGCTTCCACGATGAGTTTTGGATCAGCATTTGCGATAATACCAGCTCCGTGTTCCACAATCTCCACCCATTCTGTTTCAGGGCGCAGAATTACACAGGGGCGCTCAAAGAAGAAGGATTCTTTCTGAACACCACCACTATCTGTCATAACTATACGAGCGTTTTTTTCAAGAACAATAATCTCGAAGAAAGATGCTGGAGGAATGATTTTAACAAGCGGAGAGTTCATCAACTTTTCATAAACAGCCGCATTCAGGTTCTTGTCCAATAAATTCCGAGTGCGAGGGTGTAAAGGCAACACTAACGTTATACCATCTCTCTCAGTGATAGATAGCAGTGAAGACAAAATATTCGTAAGCCTTTCTGAGTCGTCTGTATTGTTCGGGCGGTGAATCGTTGTCAAAATATAATCATTTGACTTTACACCCAGTCGCGTAAGAATATCTGACTTTTGTTCAGCAAGAGTTGCGAAATACATACTGTTATCGTACATTACATCGCCACTATTGATAACCAATCGTCCTTTTCCGTTCTTAAACTTTGCCTGAGAATCTATAAAACCTTCTCTCTTAAGGTTGTCAACACCAGTTTGAGTGGGTGAGAAACAGATGGATGATAGCTGGTCACAAACAATACGATTCACCTCTTCGGGCATAGTCATATTAAAAGACCGAAGTCCTGCCTCAATGTGAAATACCGGAATGTGTATTTTAGAAGCAGCCACGGCTCCCGCAAGAGTTGAATTAGTATCACCATAAAGGATTATTCCATCAAAATGCTCAGATATCAGAACTTCCTCAATGCCGGCAATCATCTTTGCAGTCTGTACGCCATGACTACCCGAACCGACACCAAGATTATAATCTGGAGCAGGTATACCCAATTCATCGAAGAAAACCTGAGACATATTAGCATCATAATGTTGCCCTGTATGTAAAATTTTCTCTTCTATCTGCCCTCTAAAGTGTTCCTTTACTGCACGAGATATTGCTGCAGCTTTAATAATCTGTGGCCTTGCACCTATTACTGTTAATAATCTTATCATTGCTCTAAAACTTTATTATACATATCAAGAAGTATAGTCTCTTGTGATTCCCAATTATAATGTTCCCTTACTGCCTTTATGCCGTTGTCGCCCATGCGCTTCGAATCTTCAGGATGTTCCTTCAAATAAAGAATAGCACTTGTGATAGCATCTGTGTCTCTCGGATTTACACATATTCCACACTCATATTTATCGACAATCTCTTTCCAGAGGATGAAATCAGTGGCAATTACCGGTATTCCTGCCATCATATATTCAAAAAGTTTCGTATTGCCCAACGAACCTAACTTGTAACCCACATTCGCCACATAATCGTTGAGCGCGACCCCGGCTATTCCATTCTGTTGAATTTGAATAACCGCATCGGAAGAAACGACCCCTTTATAATCCACTATTACCCACTCGGGCATAGATTTCAACGCATCAAAATACTTCTCGTTTGCCTTGCCCGCGAGCACATACTTTACCCCCGCTTTTTTCGCACTTCTTATGATGTTTTCATGCATCCATTGAGGAGAGATATTTCCCGTAAAGCAAATGTTAGAATTCCAAACACGCTTATCTTCAATATCTTTATATATCGGATAATTAGTAATTTGATAGGTGCTTGTGTTGCACTTTTTCAACCTTTCAACAATAGAAGGGGTTACAGTCACCAAGGCATCAAATTTTTTTAGCCTTCTCTCTTCGTACCTTCTATATGTTGCTGACAAAGGTTTTCTAATAATCCAAGGGATCCACGTTTTCTCAGAAATCTGCAGCGGCACATCTTCATGTGAGTCAAAGATGACCTTCTTCCCATGCTTCTTCGCTTTGCAAGCAAGGGGTATCAACTCGGGGTCATGAAAATGATACAAGTCCGCATTAACCTCCACCATCCGCTGATAAACAGCATCAAGGCTGTGCATTCTTTTCAACCTGCTCTTTGGCAATTGCACACCTCGGATGTTAACTCCGTTCAAAAACTGATCCTCCACATTCGGAGCAATCAAGTAAACCTCATACTTCTTTGCCAGCGATTGGCATTCCTTCCGAAAAATCCTCCCGTCCGTATATGCGTGAACGCTGGTCACATGACAAATTGTTTTCATTATTTGCAACTCTTCTTTTGCGGGAAATATGGTTATATATTAAATAGATGACTATTGGGAAATAAAACTTAACATCCGTAAATAATGAACTGAAACTGGATTCTGCATACCTTGAAAAATAGTTTAATAAATACAAAAACAGAACGGATAATCCTACTGACTTATGTTTTTTTAATTTGCTAAGGAAAACATTATCCATAGTTTGAATCATAAAACCAAATAGAAATGAAACTATGCAAACCCCAACTACACCAAAGTTAGCATAAGCTTCGCCAATAAAAACAGTAGGCATAGAACCAACTATATCTCCAATACCCACAGCAAGGTCTTGTACTTCAACTGTTAATGGAATATTATTAAAAGGCAACAATCCGCCTGGGTTTGGGAAGGTGGCGCCCCAGAGAAAGCCGTGGATGTCGGTATATTTTATGTACCAAAACAATGGAGCTATCGTGGAAATAAAAATACGGTGGGTAGCTGTTTGGATGATAGCGGAGACAGGATATTCCCCCATTCCCATAAAAAAGATATACATTAGAAGAATAACGCCCACACCCATACCTCCAATGGCTATGACATACTTCGTGCTTATTTTTCTCCCCTGGTAAATGGAGAGAGAAACAAGTAGTAATATTAGTCTTACTATTGGTCCTTTTTGAAGAGTTGTTAAAGAGAAAAAAACATTATATACTAACAATATGTAGAACAAAACGCTCCATTTTTTCCCTCCTTGTTTTCTAATAATGCCAGCAAATAGGAGCAACATCATTGGTAAGGTATGCATAAACATGTCATACCGGTACAAGGATCCCGAGAAGTTATTTGTGGCGTCACTCCTTAATAAAGACAAATCACTTTTGGATAACCCAAGCAAGATCGACTCAAGAGGTAATCCTCCCAAGTTTTTCCTATATAATAGGAGAACAAAAACTGAGACAGCCAACAACAGGTAAATAGTGGTTCTATTCTTTTTTGAGACATCGAATAATGTATAA
>JAEEGL016546617.1_pt1 | contig 16215 bp, 14 predicted proteins | sample 9134231 | NCBI WGS metagenome assembly JAEEGL01 (sample SAMN16246548, study PRJNA631951) | gut metagenome | biome: gut microbiome; feature: rumen; material: fiber-attached | host: Bos | place: Iran: Karaj | collected 2018-10
AGCCAATGGAAATATATTTTTTCAAAATGCGTTGGCACAAACTTTGTTTCTCCGCTTTTAACAGCGTCTATCGCAGGCTGTGCAAGAGGCTTCATTTTTACGAACCATTGTTTGGAAACACGCGGCTCAACGGTTGATGAACAGCGGTAGCAAGTGCCGACATTATGTGTGTGATCTTCTACTTTTACAAGATATCCCTGCTTTTCAAGATCGGCGACTATTGCCTTACGGGCAACGTATCTGTCCATACCTGCGTAGGCGGGATAATCTTCCGTTATTTTTGCATCGTCGGTCATTACGTTTATAATGGGAAGATCGTGTCTTAAGCCAACCTCAAAGTCGTTGGGGTCGTGCGCAGGTGTTATCTTAACAACGCCTGTGCCGAATTCCATATCAACATAGCTGTCCGCAACAACGGGAATTTCTCTGCCTACAAGAGGCAATATTACGGTTTTGCCGATATATGCCTTATATCTTTCGTCGTCGGGGTTTACAGCAACGGCTGTATCGCCGAGCAAGGTTTCGGGACGTGTGGTCGCAAGCTGTAAATATCCGCTGCCGTCCTTTAAAGGATAGCGCAAGTGCCAGAAATGTCCTGCCTGCTCCTCGTGCTCAACTTCGGCGTCCGAAATTGATGTCTTACAGCAGGGACACCAGTTGATTATACGCTCTCCGCGGTATATAAGTCCTTTGTTATAAAGGTTGACAAATACTCTGTTAACGGCTTTGTTGCAGCCCTCGTCCATTGTAAAGCGTTCACGTTGCCAATCGCAGGAGCTTCCCATTTTCTTAAGCTGAGATGTTATTCTTGTGCCGTATTCTTTTTTCCAGTCCCACGCTCTTTCAAGAAACTTTTCTCTGCCGATGCCTTCTTTTGTAAGACCGTCGTCTTTGAGCGCCGCAACTATCTTTGCCTCGGTAGCTATTGAAGCGTGATCTGTGCCGGGGAGCCACAGCGCGCTGTAACCCTGCATTCTTCTGAAACGTATAAGAATATCCTGCAAAGTGTTGTCAAGGGCGTGCCCCATATGGAGCTGACCCGTAATATTCGGCGGCGGCATAACTATTGTGTAAGGTGTTTTATTTTTATCGGCTTTTGCGTGAAAATATCCGCCGTCAAGCCAAAATTTATAAATTTTATCTTCAATCTCTTTAGGATTGTAGGTTTTTGCTAATTCCTGAGCCATTTTTGTACCTCCTGTTTTTTCGCATCTTTGTAGATTATCTCACGAATGGTTTGTTTTGTCAATTAATTTTGTATTTTGCACAGGTTATAAATCACAAAACCCCACGGTGGTATAATCCGTGTGTATATTTATTTGAACGTGCTTTTTTGTTTATATAATTTTCAATATCGTTTCTCACGATCTCAAAATCGGTTTTTGAAAGCCCAATATCACTTTTGTCAGCTTTCAAAACTGAACAGTTGAGTATCTCTGAGCAACCGTTTGTACAGTAAACGGCAAAAGTATGACCTTTATCATCTTTGATAAAGCTTTTTTTGCCACACTGCGCACATAGTATTCCTGCGCTTTTAACAGGACAGTTGCGTGTGAGCATCATAGGTATATATCCCTCGGACAATATCCCCACGGGTATGTGATGCACCAGTTCTCCCATTTGCTTTGATGTAAGCTCTATTGATGCCACCGCGTCGGTAACACCCAACTCTTTTAAAAATAAAAGTGAATAGCTGTTCATTATGTTGAGCCCGAAATCTCCGTGAACAGTAAAGCCTTTTTCAATTCCCAGTGCAACACCGCCGAGGTTGCCCGTAAGTATATGTTCTATGCCCATATCTTTGGCTTTATCGAGAGATTTTGATATCTTATTTTCACTGCCGAACATGCCTCGCGGTAAGCTGAGCCCTACCGTATAGCCATTATCAATGAGTTTAAGTATATCGTCTGTATTGCTGTCAAGCGGCACAAATAAAATCCCGTCTGTAGTTTCTCCGGTGTATGAGCCGGACTCCAAAACATAACGCTTCGGCAAACTGTAATATTGCTTTGGTGTGAAATCAAGTTTTAAATCGGCAAACGGGTGTTTTTGCACCTTACAGCGCATATCTGTAAGCTTTTCCAAAGCCTGTCGGCGCAGACTGTTTAAAGATGTTATTTTCACCGTGGATGTGCCGTCAAAATTGACCGTTATATCATTTATATAAAATGGTGTATCACCTGTTTTTGATATTTGTTCTCTAATTCGCTCTTCGGTTATAGGGCGGTTTAACGCTTTTTCGGCTTTATCGCCAAATACGGTAACGGTGTTGTTTTTGTCGTCTGTAATGGTAAGCGTTACGTTCTCGTTTTCTCTAACCGTTATTTCTGCGTTGAGCGGAACCGTTTGCCGCTCTTTTCTGTATAATCCGTGTATTTTATCAAACAGGGCTTTATCAGCCGAAACAACATCGTCACGCTGCCTGTGGCCGAACATTTCGCTGCCTATATGAGATGTGTAATAGCCGTCCGTAAAGCCGGAGCGTGAAAAAACATCTTTCAGCATGTTTTCGGTTTGTAAGTCAAGCTTACCGTTATCAAGCATCTGCCTGCAAGCGGTAACGGCAGCCGCAACATATTCCGGGCGTTTCATTCTGCCTTCTATTTTTGCTGTGTGAACGCCCAAATCTTCAAGCTCTTTTAAATACTTGACGAGAGAAAGGTCCTTAAGGCTTAGTGCGTAACCGCCTTTGTTCTCGTTTACACTGTGGGGCAGCCTGCACGGCTGTGCGCATCTGCCGCGGTTGCCGCTTCTGCACCCCGCAATCGCGCTGAAATAGCATTGCCCCGAAACGCACATACACAAAGCCCCATGTACAAACACTTCTACCTCTATGGGGCAACTGTCAACTATTTCTTTTATTTCATCTTTGCTTAGCTCACGGGAAAGCACTACTCGCTTAAAGCCAAGGTCATAAAGCAATTTTGCGCCTGCAGGCGTGTGAACGGACATTTGAGTTGATGCGTGCAGTCTTATCTCGGGGCAAGCCTTTTTAAGCAAATAAGCAAGACCGAGATCTTGAACTATAATTGCATCTATACCTGAGTTTACCGCACTTTTTGCAACATTCAGCGCGCGTTTGAGCTCACTGTCGCGCAGCAAAGTATTCAATGCAAGATATACCTTGACATTGTGATTATGACAATATTTAATTGTATCTGACAGTGAATCGCTGTCAAAATTTGAGGCGGACGCTCTGGCACTGAATTCATCAGCGCCTAAATATACAGCGTCCGCACCTGATATAACTGCGGGCTTTATACATTCCAAAGAGCCCGCGGGAGCTAATATTTCCATTTTTACCTCTGTATAACAGAATAAAACTTAATGTTGTCTGTTGTGATTTCCTCTGTTGTGGCGGGGATTATTTTGTATGTCTCTGTCAAAAAAGCTTTGCTGCCTTGCGGACTTTTGAGAGGGTTGTTTTACGGCGTTTTGAATTCCCTTTTTTAAAGCATCGTTTTCCTGTGAGAGAAAATCAAGCTGCTCTTTTAATTTTTCAATTTCTTTATGAAGCTTTTTATTATCATCACAGTATTGCAGCGCACAGAAAATGATATTTGTAATAAGAGGCTTAAAGCTGTTTTCCTTGACCGATTGATTGATCTTTGAATTGAGTTCTTCCGCCAGATCATTAATGTAATCCACGGGTTCATCGGTTACTATTGTAAGATTTTGCGAACAAATTTGAGTTTTTACCGTGTTTGTCATAATATATCCACCTCGTTAACAAATAATCTTTGAGCCATTTGCATACAGTTGCCATAAAAATCTTTTCCGCAATAATTGATTATTTTTCGTGAACACTCGGCAAAATCGGGGCATCGCTTTTTCAGAGAATGAGTGTCTGTTCCCAGAAAGCTTATCAAGCCCGAATCTAATATTTTTATCATTTTCTTACGCTGAAAATAGCCGCAGCAGAGGCTGTCTATATTAGTTTGTATCAAAGCCCCCGCGTTTACAAGCGCAGACACACCTTTTAACGACAGCACTTCGGGGTACCTTTCAACGTGTGCGATCACAGGAACAACACCGTAGTTACATCTGAGACGCTCAACAAGGTCACAGGCACGTTTAACGGAAATGTCGTAACTTAGCTCTGTCAGCATATAGTTTGTATTTGAGTAACAAAGCTGAGAAATATCATCTGCGGAAAACAGCAGATCGGTAACAAACACTTCTGCGCCTAATGTATATACAACATCTTTAGGAAATTGATGTATGCTGTCCGTTGCCGCTTTATCTCTGCGGGCAATAAAGCTTTCCACAGATTCCTGATTGCTGTAATAGTGAGGAGTAAAAGCAATTGCGTCTACGCCGTATACTTTTAACCTGTTGATAAGAGCGATACTTTCCTGCACGCTTTTTGAGCCGTCGTCCATACACGGCAGCAGATGGGTGTGAATATCACAGTATTTCAACAGTATCACCTCGTTATTACAGTAATTTTAAATTTGCAAAGGAAGCCATAAGCTTTTTGGTACCTATGGTGTCGAATGCTATTTCGAGTAAATGATCTTTCCCCATAGGCGTTATTCTTGTTATCATACCCTCGCCGAATGCCTTGTGAGATACTCTGTCTCCCACACTGAAAGACATACCGGCGCCCGAAGCTCCGCCCATTCCCACGCTCACCGATGTATGCTTGATAAACGGTTTATCGGGAAGCTTTTGCGAGAATATAATGTTTTTGACAGCGGGATTTATTTTACTGTCGTTTATTTCTTTTTTGTATTCAGTGGGTATCTCACTCAAAAATACAGATTGCTTGTTTCTTTGAGTGTTGCCGAACATTGTTCTTGACTGGGTTTTTGTCATATACAATTTCTCTTTGGCTCTTGTAATACCTACATAAGCAAGTCTACGCTCTTCTTCCATATCTGCTTCGTTAAACAGGTTTTGCATACCGGGGAAAATCCCGTCTTCCATTCCGGGAATGAAAACAACGGGGAATTCAAGACCTTTCGCGCTGTGCAGTGTCATCATTACAACGCTGTCGGAGTCGGCGTTATAATTGTCTATATCCGTGATAAGGCTTATTTCTTCCAAAAACCCCTGCAAAGAGGCTTCGTCGCCCGATTCGTCCTCGTAGTGCATAATGTTGGACTTCAATTCTTCAATATTTTCTATGCGGTTTTCTGCGTCGGTATGTTCGTTAAGCAGATACTCTCTGTAATCGGTTGAATCAAGCAGCAAGTCATATAAATCTGATATGGTGTTGCCTTCTTCATTTGAAAACTCAATAAGCTTATCGGCAAGCTCGCAAAATTCAGCTATTTTTTTCTTCGCCCTTGAAAGGGTGGGAAATTCATCTGCGTGCTTTAATACCTCATATAACGTTTCACCCAGACCTAAAGCTATTTTCTCGGCTTCGTTAAGACTTGCCTCACCAATGCCTCTGCGGGGCTTGTTTATTATACGCTTTAGCCTGTTATTGTCGGCAGGGTTGCAAATGAATTGCAGATACGATGTCATATCCTTTATCTCTTCTCTGTCATAAAAGCGGTGGCCGCCGATAACACGGTGCGGTATTCCGCTTCTGGCAAAGGATTGCTCTATTACGTTAGACTGGGCGTTCATTGTGTATAAAATTGCAAAATCGCTGAATTTTCTGCCCTGCCTTTTGCCTTCTATTATTTCATCGGTTATGTATCGTGCTTCTTCGTGCTCGCTCGTGGTTGTGTATACGGTTATTTTCTCGCCTTCTGCGTTTTCAGTCCAAAGAGTCTTACCTTTACGCGACGTGTTGTTTTCTATTACCTTGTTTGCGGCGTTTAAAATGGTTTTTGTGCTGCGGTAGTTTTGCTCCAGACGGATAACTCTTGCGTTTTTGAACGTCTTTTCAAAGCTCAAAATATTCTCTATTGTTGCGCCTCTGAATCTGTATATACTTTGGTCGTCGTCACCTACAACACAAATGTTATTGCTTTTTGCAAGCATACTTACAAATTTATACTGTATGCAGTTTGTATCCTGATATTCGTCAACCATTATGTATTCAAACTGTCTTTGATAAAGTTCTAAAACATCGGGACACTTAATGAAAAGCTCGACCGTCTTTAAAAGCAGATCGTCAAAATCCATTGCGTTTGCTTTTTTAAGCCTGTCGCAATACATTGCGTATGCTTTTGCAACCGTGACCTTACGGTTATCGTAACCCGCCTGATTTTTATATTCATCGGGAGTTATCATTTTGTCCTTTGCACGGGATATTTCATTCACAATTGTTTTGTATGACAAAAGCTTTTCGTCTATGTTAAGCTCCTTCATACAGTCTTTTATAAGCCTTCTCTGGTCTAATGAATCATACACCGTAAATGTGCTTTCGTAGCCTATTTTATCTGCAAATCTTCTTAGAATTCTTGCGCAGGTAGAGTGAAATGTTGCAGCCCATATTCCGGCGCCTTTTTCGCCGGTGCGCGCTTCAATTCTCTCCACAAGCTCCTTTGCGGCTTTGTTTGTAAATGTTATTGCCAGTATTTGCCACGGTTTTGCGGGATTCACCGCTAATTTACGACGCATTTCGTCGGTTATCGGCGCGTCGCCGTTTACCATAGCCTTTAGCTCGTCTATCTCACTGTCGCAAAGCTCGGGAGCAATCTCACTGTGATAAGCGTTGCCGTATTCAAGTATATTGGCTATCCTGTTTACCAAAACGGTCGTTTTTCCGCTTCCTGCGCCTGCAAGCACAAGCAAAGGTCCCTGCGTGCAGAATATGGCTTCCTGCTGCATATTGTTCATTTTCGAGAACTCTTTTTTCATCAATTCTTTTCGGAGCTGTATTATGTTATTCATCTTTTTGCCTTCCAATCATTTTCGGTGTAACGTATACCGTTTTATTTTTTACGTATATTACCATTCCGTATTTTGCGCCTTGAGGTTTAGAGACATTTTTTATCAGTGTATAATCAACAGGCACCTGAGACGACATTCTCGCCTTGCTGTGATAAGCCGCGAGACACGCGGCTTCCAAAATCGAGCTTTCGGGCACATCGTCTCCGTTTGTGACTATTACCGTGTGGCTGCCCGGGATATTTTTTGTGTGGAACCACAGATCGTTTTTAGAGGCTGTTTTAAGCGTGAGCTTGTCGTTTTGCCTGTTGTTGCGCCCTACAAGAACCGTATATCCGTCACTTGTCATAAATTCGTGCGGCGGCAATGCTTTGGGTGGCTTCTGGCGTGAGTTTTGTCTTTTTATATATCCGCTTTCGCAAAGCTCCTGACGTATCTCCGAGATATCGCTTTCACCTTCCGCGCGTGTAAGACTGTCAAAAATCGTTTCCAGATATTCAATTTCCGACAAAGCTTTTTCTATTTGGCCTTTTAAAACGGTTTGCGCGGTTTTTGCTTTTTGATAATCTTTATAATACTTTTGAGCGTTTTGTGTGGGGGAAAGCGCAGGGTCAAGCTTTATTGTCACGGGAGCATTGTTTTCATCGTAAAAATTGTCTACTGTTACTTCGGTTGCGCCCCTTTGTATGTTATAAATGTTTGCCTGAAGCAGATCACCGCAGATACGCAGATGTTCACGGTCTTCGCTTTGCTCAAGCTCTGCTTTTTGGGCGTTTATTTTTCTTGATAAACGTGATATGGAATTTGTTATCACCTTAAGCAGATCTTGAGAGCGTGATTTTATTCTTTCCAAATGATCCTTTTCATAATAGAATTTGTCGAGCAATTCACAAAAGCTGTTGTAACGCTTTATTTTTGCCGCGCTGCCGTATTGCATTATATTCATAAATGAAAAGTCAAAAGGTGTTCCGTCAGATCTTGAAACCGAAACGGCAGTTCCGCTTACCTCTTCGGCAGTTGCTCTTAATTTATCTAAATGATATTTAAGCTTTGCAATATCGTTTTCGCTCAAATTTTTGTTCGTTAATTCTTTGCCTGCGCTCACAAAGTATTCTATCTCTCTGCAAACAATGGGAGATACGCCTATTATGCTTTCAAGTATTGCTTTGTTGAGCGTTTTTTCGGCAGGATTCGATATGATTTTTTCTATTATATCTTCTGTTTTTGCATCATCAAGACTTAGCTTGTCCTGTTTTGGCGGAAGCTCGTATTTTACCCCGGGCAACACCAGTCTTTGAGACGACATGGTCATATCCACCCTTTTTAGGGAATCTATTATTATGCCGTTTGAGTCTGTTAAAATTATGTTGCTGTATTTTCCCATTATTTCTGAGATTATAACAAGCTTTTCAAGATCGCCGAGTTCATTGATTGCCTCAGCCTCAATATACATTATCCTTTCATATCCGATTTGATAAACGTCCGTTATTTTTGCGTTGCCGAGCCTTTTTCTTAAAAGCATACAAAGCATGGGGGGCGTTTTAGGGTTTTCCAAAGAATAATCGGTAAAGCAAACCCTTGCGCTGCTTGCCCTTGCCGACAAAAGAAGCTTTTTCGCACCTTCTCTGCTTCTTAGCGAAAGCACAAGCTCGTCTTTGTTCGGCTGATATATTTTTTCTATTCTTGCACCGACGGCAAAATCTTTTATCTCTTTGACTGTGTGGTGCAGAAAAATTCCGTCTAAAGCCAATTGTATCAATTCCTTTGTGTTGTGGTCTGTTATATGTTGAAAAGCTGTTTCCCGTTGTCTGATGTTATTTTTAATAACTCGTTTACATCAATGCCCCTTATTTCGGCAATTTTTCGGGCTGTGTATATTATGTGTGACGAATCACATCTTTTTCCCCTAAAGGGGACGGGGGTCATATATGGCGCATCGGTTTCAAGCAGAAGCCTGTCAAGCGATACGCTTGTAGCTGTTTGCAGGGGCTTTTTAGCGTTGTTGAATGTGACGGCGCCGCCCAGACTTATATACATGCCCATATCAAGTATCTCATCAAGCATTTCAAGGCTTCCCGAAAAGCAATGCAAAAGCCCTTTCGGACGGTATTTCCTTAATATTTCAAGCGTGTCTCCGTGGGCGTCACGGTCATGGATCACCACGGGCATATCAAGCTCTTTTGCAAGCTCAAGCTGCTTTTCAAACACTGTTATCTGAAGCTCTCTCGGTGTAAAATCGTAGTAATAATCGAGCCCTATTTCTCCTATTGCTTTTACATATTCCTTGTTTTTACAAAGCTCGGCTATTTCGTCAAGAAAGCCGTCTGTTGCTTTGTCACATTCGTGAGGGTGAAAGCCCGCCGCTGCCTTAATAAACGGATATTTTTCGGCAAGGCGCAGTGAAAAGACCGAGCTTTCAAGGTCTGTGCCGTTATTCATTATATATTCCACGCCGTTTTCGTTCAGGCTTTTGAGCAGCGTGTCTCTGTCTTCGTTAAATTTCTCGTCGTTATAGTGAGCGTGAGCGTCAAAAATCATTTTATAAGCCTTTCTATAAGTGTGTAACCTTTTTCAATGTAATTTCCCGTTTTGGCGGCGTTTTCTTCGTTGAAAAGGCTTACACCGCTGTTTATTTTCCTGTTGCTTTTGTATATGAGATAAGGCACGGGCTCGCTTGAGTGTGTTCTTATCTCCATCGGAGTCGGGTGGTCGGGGCAAATGAGAACAGCATAGTCGCCTGTCTTTTCAAGATGTTCCAAAAGCGGTTTTATTATAAGCTTATCTATCAATTCTATTGATTTTATCTTGTTTTCAAGCTCTCCGCGGTGTCCGCATTCATCGGGGGCTTCAAGGTGGATATAAACAAAATCTTTGCCCGAATCAAGCTCGTTTACGGCGGCTTCAAGCTTTCCCGAAAAATTTGTGTCGATATAGCCCGTTGCGCCTTCAACATCGGGGCGTCCCATTCCGGCACACGCCGCGATGCCCTTAAGCAGGTCAACTGCCGATATAACGGAACCCTCAAGCCCAAACTTGTTTTTAAAGCTTTCGAGCTTCGGTGCCGTTCCCTCTCCCCAAAACCAAACGGAGTTTGCAGGATTTTTACCGTTTTTGACCCTGTTTAGATTTACGGGGTGATTTTTCAGCAATTCGTAGCTTTTTTTCATCATTGCATAAAGCTTATCGGCGCTTCTGCCGACGGGAATGTATTCTTTTATGCACCTGCCCGTTATGTCGTGGGGCGGGGTGATGATACCCGGTTCGGGGTCGCCGTTGTTCCACACAAGGCAGTGGCGGTAGCTTATACCGGGGTTAAGCGTAAACTCATCATTATCAAAATGTTTTTTCAAGTATTCAATAAGTGTTTTTGCTTCTTCTGTGCTTATGTCACCTGCACAGTAATCAATAAGAGTCTTGTCTTCGTAATTGGGCTCATTGTCAGACAGCGTTACAAAATTGCATCTTAAGGTCACGTCTGTTGGTTTAAGGGCGATGCCTATTCCTGCTGCCTCGAGAGGTGAGCGCCCCGTGTAGCACTTCTCGGGGTTGTATCCCATAACGGAAAGATTTGCAACATCACTTCCGGGTTTAAAACCGTCGGGAACGGTTTTTACTATTCCCACTTCTGCTTTGGACGCCAACATATCCATATGTGGTTTATAAGCCTTTGTCATTGGTGTAATATCACCGAGTTCTTTTATTTTTCTGTCTGCCATTCCGTCGCAGAGCACAGTTACATATTTCAAAACAAATAATACTTCCTTTTATTAATAACTATCGCACATTATAGTAAGTATACTACAAATGTTGGCTGTTTATCAATACATTATGATAAATTTTTCCCCTTTTGTAAAAAATATTCCTTTTTTGATGAATATAGTAAAATATTAAAATAACTTATGGGTTTTATTGACATGGAATAATTCTGATACTATAATAGACAAAGCTTTTTGCAATTATATGTAAATAATTATTTGATGAAGGTGGTATTACTATGATTAAAAGATCATTGGCTTTGATAATTTGTTTGATAATTACAGCAACTTTTGCTGCCTGCGGAGATGATAACACTAAGGGAAATGAATCTTCTAAGGATGAATCTTACAGCGTGGAGTCGCTTACAAGCGAAAACGGCACCGCAAGTGAAGCTTTTGCCGAAAGCAGTGAGCAAGGCGAAAACGGTGAAGCTGTAACAGCCGAGTTTTTTGACGACGCAGTGTTCATCGGTGACAGCGTAACCTTAAAGCTTAACTATTATGTTGATAAGATACGCGAAAACATCGGCTTGGAATGTTTGGGAGATGCAACGTTTTTGTGCAGCGGAAGCCTTGGTTATGCAAACGCACAGTGGGATATAAATGAGGAGAATAATGTTCATCCCACATATCAAGGCACAAAATATCTTGTGCAGGACGGCGTTAAAGCGATAGGCGCAAAAAAAGCGTTTATAATGCTTGGTATGAACGACTTTGCTTTATATGGAATAGACGAAACAATTGAAAACGCAAAATCTCTCATAAATAAGATAATAACAGAGAACCCCGATATAACAATATATATACAATCAGTTACTCCCATACTTGCTGCGGCTCAATTTGACAGCTTTACAAACGACAATGTTGTGGCTTTAAACGAAAAGCTTAAAGCTATGTGCGAAGAGAACGGCTGGAAATATCTTGATGTTGCAAGCGTTCTTAAAGACGACAGCGGCTGTCTTCCGCCCGAGTATTGCAGCGACCCCGATGCCCAGGGAATACACTTTACGGACGAAGCCTGTGATATTTGGATAAAATATCTTGAAAATAACGTTAATTGAAAATGAGGAATAACACTATGAAAAAAATTGCCGCGATTATTATATGCGCAATGCTTGCCGTTTTGGCTTGCGGATGCTCAAATGACAGCTCAACCGCCTCGCTTAATTCCGACGAAGGGCTTAAGGCTATAATGCAAAGCATAAAGGATCAAATAACACTTTCCGACGATATGATGACCGTTTCCGATTCGTCAAAATTGCTTGATTATTACGGAATTGACAGCGCTATGGTAAAAGATTTTCAGGTTATGATGAACTCGAGCGGTGTTGAGCAGGACGAGATCGTTATGATAGAAGCAATAGACGAGGACAGCGCAAACACCATATCCGAAAAGCTTAACGCACGTTTGGAGGATAAGAAAAATCAAATGAAAAACTATCTTCCTGACCAATACGCAATGCTTCAAAAATGCTCGGTAGAGCAAAAGGGCTTGTATGTTTATATGTTTTTGTCCGATGACGCGAAAACGATGGAGAGCATCTTTAACTCTTATTTTGGCTGATTGTTTATCGGCTGAAAGGATGATTTAGTTGGTTTTTTCTTCACTGGCATTTCTGTTTATGTATTTGCCCGTGGTGCTGATCATATACTATGTAACACCCAAAAAATTCAGAAACGCTTTTTTGTTTATTGCCAACCTGTTTTTTTACGGTTGGGGAGAGCCTGTGTTTGTGCTTTTGATGCTGTTTTCTACGGTAGTTGATTACACACACGGCATCTTTATTGAAAAATATCGCAATAACAAACGCGTGGCAAAACGCTTTGTAATAAGCTCAGTAATAATTAATCTCGGATTACTGGGCTTTTTTAAGTACACGGGTTTTATAGGCAACACGCTGAATGTTATTTTACCCTTTTTGAACATACCTGTTTTAAAGCTTCCTCTGCCGATAGGGATATCGTTTTACACGTTTCAGACGATGTCATATTCCATAGACGTTTACAGAGGAGATTCTCCCATACAAAAGAACATAATATCTTTCGGAACATATGTTTCCCTGTTTCCCCAGCTTATCGCAGGACCTATAGTAAGATACAAAGACGTTGCGTATCAGCTTAACAACAGGCGCGAAAACTTTGGCGATTTTACTCACGGAGTAAAGCTCTTTTGCGTAGGTCTTGCAAAAAAAGTACTTATTGCAAATCAAATGGGTCTTTTGTGGGATACGCTCAGAGAAGGTTATAACGAAAACGGCGCTTTAGCTTCGTGGGTAGGCATTATAGCTTATTCCTTGCAAATCTATTTCGATTTCAGCGGCTATTCCGATATGGCGCGCGGTTTGGGAAATATGTTCGGCTTTTATTTTCTCAAAAACTTTGATTATCCCTATATTTCAAAAAGTATAACCGAGTTTTGGCGCAGATGGCACATCTCGCTTGGAACATGGTTTAGAGAATATGTATACATTCCGCTGGGCGGAAACAGAAAAGGGAAAACGCGCACGATAATAAACCTTATGATAGTTTGGTTTTTGACGGGCTTATGGCACGGCGCAAGCTGGAACTTTGTTTTGTGGGGTTTGTATTTCGGAATTATTCTGATACTTGAAAAGCTGTTTATATTAAAGCTTCTTGAAAAAGCGCCCGCGTTTATAGGTCATATCTATTCGATTATAATAATAATTTTCGGCTGGGGAATATTCTACTTCTCTGATGACTGCGGCGGAATGAACGGATTTTTGGGCTTTATGTCTTCACTTTTCAGCGGCGGAATAATAAGCGGTTCGGCATTAAATACGGTAATAAGTTATTTGCCGTTGCTCATAGTTTCAATTATTGCCGCCACACCTCTTTTCTTTAAAGTGTATAAAAGATTTGCAGGCTCAAATCATATGTGGCTGTTCGATACTGCGGCGACCGTAATTGTTTTGATAATTTGCACTGCTTCGCTTTGTAACCAAAGCTATAATCCGTTTTTGTATTTCAGATTTTAAAAATGTGTTAAGGAACGGCCTTTGCAGCCGATAGAATAAAGAAATGAATAACAAAGATAAAAAAATATTTAAAACTGAATATTTGCCTGGATTTGTTTTTATTCTGTTTTTGGCAGCAATGGGCATTATGTATGTATTATTGCCGAAGCAGGAATATTCTCCTTTGGAGAAGCGATATTTATCGGGCTTCCCCGAGTTTTCGTTTGAGAGCCTTTTAGAAGGCGATTATACACAGGGAATAGAAGATTTTTTGGCGGACAATACTCCGCTGAGGGCAGGATTTGTGGGTATCAATTCGTATTATAATCTCGCAATCGGCAACAACGGCGCAAACGGTGTTTATCTCGGCAAAAACGGTATGCTTATAGAAAAGCCCGTAGATGAACGCAATAATTTAGAGCGAAACATTGAGCGTATAAAAACATTTGCCGAAAACGAAAGCATACCTGTAAATATGCTTGTTGTGCCTTCAAAAGGTTTTATTTATGATGACAACCTTCCTTTTAACAGCTTAAAATATAAAGATAAAGAATATTTTGAGTATATTGAAAACACCTTGGGCGATAAAGTGAATTTTATAAATATACTTGATAAATTCAATTCTCAGGCAGAAAAAGAAAAACTGTTTTATAACACAGACCACCATTGGACCTCAGCGGGGGCTTATTTGGGATATGAAAACATTTGTGAAGCTATGGGAATTAAGACAAAAGAAAAAACGGATTTTGATATAGAAAGCTATCCCGATTTTTACGGCACTTCTTATTCCACATCTGCTTATTATCTTACGCCCCGTGAAAGCATAGAGGTTTGGCGTGACAAAAAGACGGGCGGCGGCGCATCGGTGGAAATCATAGAAGGCAGCAAATCGGACAAATACGATAATATGTTTTTTAACGATAATTTAAAAACAGATGATAAATATACCGTATATTTAGACGGCAACCACAGCATGGTAAAAATACACAATCCCGCTGCGAACTCAAACAAAAAGCTGCTTTTGATAAAAGACAGCTTTGCGCATTGCCTTGCACCGTTTTTGTCATATAATTACAGCGACATTGTTATGATAGATCTCAGATATTATAAGCTTTCGGTTGACGAATTGATAAAAGAAGAAAACTGTGATGATATCTTGTTTGTGTACGGTATAGACAATATTTGCACAAGTACGGATATCATATTGAACTGATATGCGATATTAGGGAGATGGGTAAATGCAGGGAAAATCAAATTGCGAATTTTGCTCTCATTATGCTTATGATGAAGAGCAGGAGTGCTATTACTGTGATATAACGTTAGACGAGGATGAGGTATACAGGTTTTTGCAGGGAAACACCGATAACTGTAATTATTTCAAACTCTACGATGAATACGGTATAGTTAAAAAGCAGAACTGAAGCCAAATCAGACTTTAGTTCTGCTTATTTTATGCGTCGGTTTTTCGGCGCATCTTGCCGGTGCTGTCGGTATAGTAACTGCCTTTGATTAAAAGCTCGCTTATGGGAACTATCTCATACCCTTCGCTCTGTATGGCTTCTATCACCATCGGAAGAGCTTCGGGGGTGTTTTTTGCACCGTTATGCATAAGTATTATTGAGCCGTTTGTTATTTTGCTTTTTATTCTCGATACGATTTCATCGGGAGAGGGGTCTTTCCAGTCGAGAGAGTCAACATCCCACTGTATACAATACATGTCGCAGTCGTTTACAGACTGAACGACATCGTTGTTATAATCTCCGTAAGGGCAGCGGTAAAGCGTGGGCTCTTTTCCCGTTAATGTTCTCAGCTTTACGTTGCAGCGCATTGTGTCGTCTATGATCTCACCCACGGTGTGCTGCGTCATATGGTCGTGAACACTGCTGTGGCTTCCCACATCATGTCCTGCGAGCGCGATATCCTTTACCGATTCAGGATATTTGTCCGCCCACATTCCCACAAGAAAAAATGTGGCTTTTACATTATATTCGTCTAAAATATCAAGCAGAGTTTGTGTTTGTTCGTTTCCCCAGGCGGCGTCAAAGCTTATGCTTACCTTTTTTTCGGGGGTGTCTACACAGTATATAGGGATCTTTCGCTCGCCTGCCGCGGTGGGGACAGATTCACCCAATCCCGAAAAAACTATCAGCAGCGAAAGAATTGCCATAACCGCGCATACCGTTATTTTTATTATTTGTTTGCGGTTAAAAATATAAAAATTCATATTCAGTCAGCTCCTTTTGTAAAACTTATGAATAGAGCATCATTTATATTCACAATTTTTGCGTTCCTTCGTATAATGTATTGGCATAAATAAATGTCAGTATATTTTAGGGGGGCATTTTTTTGAATATTTACAGGCATAGACATCATAACTGCGATAACGATAACGACAACGATAATATATATTATTACCATCAACCGTGCGTTGTATGCCCGACTCCGCCCGGCACAGGACCCACAGGCCCTACCGGACCAACCGGTGCGACGGGACCCACAGGTCCCACAGGTGAAACGGGTCCGACAGGCCCGACAGGTGAAACGGGTCCGACAGGCCCCACAGGCGAGACGGGACCCACAGGCCCCACAGGCGAGACGGGACCCACAGGCCCAACAGGCGAAACGGGACCCACAGGTCCAACAGGCGAAACGGGACCGACAGGCCCGACAGGCGAAACCGGACCGACAGGCCC
>JAEEGL016699858.1_pt1 | contig 16215 bp, 7 predicted proteins | sample 9134231 | NCBI WGS metagenome assembly JAEEGL01 (sample SAMN16246548, study PRJNA631951) | gut metagenome | biome: gut microbiome; feature: rumen; material: fiber-attached | host: Bos | place: Iran: Karaj | collected 2018-10
AGCAGACCTTTTTGAAGAGTGTACCCATCTGCAGGTTTATGACGGGGATACAGGTGAACTTGTCGAAGTGATAGAAAGAAACGGACAGAGCGACGTTCAGCTGGGACAGATACTCGCAGATATGTGGGCGGAAGCCGTTATATGCGGACCTTTAAGACAGGACGTGTTCGACATAATCGCAGCGGATGAGTATTCCATAACCCGGTACAACGGAGTGGGAATGCCGGCGGTCATAGCTCTGAAAGCGGCTCTGGATTACAAACTCGACGTCATCAGAGATCCAATAGACGGCATAGGCTGCATAGGTCATCTTCTGGACCAGCAAGACTAAAACGAAAGACCTTTCAGTATGAAAGGTCTTTTTCTTTATTCCAGATCACCAAAGTGTTCCTCAAAGGACTTTATCGAATAGTTCCGGATGTCCTCTAAGTAATCGCTATACGCTTTTAGAAGCCTTTTCCCTTTTTCGGTAAGCCTACTTCCGCCCCCTTTTTCTCCGCCACTTTTTCTCTCAATGAGCGGATATCCAAGTTCAGCCTCCACGGAGTTGAGAAGTTTCCATCCTGTAGTGTAAGACATGTGAAGGCAGGCGCTGGCACTCTGTATGGATCCGGTATGGTCTATCATCTCAAGGAACTGAGCTGTCCTGGGTGTAAGCACCGTATCGGCCTTTGCTATAGTCACGGAAATGTCCGGCCACAGAGAACCTCCGCTATTATGCTCCATGCGGAGTTTTCTCAGGGCTTTGAAATCTTCAGGAGTATCCGCATCCATAAGAATCCCAATATCATCCACTTCAACTGAGTTGACTTCGAAACCTAAATTCCTCACAGCCCCCTGTATACCGTTTTCTCCCGTATATCCGGCTATCTTTTCTGCAGCTTTTCTGCTTAGGATCAGGGGGTGACCTCCGCGTCCGTTGCAGACCGGACGTATCACGTCGCCTTCTGCTTCAGACAGTTTCCTAAGCGTATCCTTGCTTATAACCGGTACGTCGCAGGGAGAAACGAGCACATAGTCGTAGTCATCCTTAAGCGCTTTTACCCCTATACAGAAAGATTCGAACATACCCGTATCTGCGTAATCGGGATTCTCAGCAAAGGAAATACCGAGGATCTCCGTATTTTTCTTAAGAAGATCTCCTTTATATCCTCCCACCGCTACTATCTCTTCTGCGCCTATGAAGCGGTAGTTGCTGACTATATCGGCAAGCATGGTTCTGTCGCCTACTGTCATCAAAGGCTTGAAATCCCTCATTCTTGACGACAGCCCTGCCGCAGTTATGATCCCTGCATATCTCATTTTATTCTCTCAGGTCAAGTTAAAAAGTATTACGCTGGTGTGCCCGACAGGAGTCGAACCTGCGGCCTCCAGAGTCGGAGTCTGGCGCTCTATCCAGCTGAGCTACGGGCACATATTTTATCTATTTTACCATATTGTATGCAACATTTGAAAAAAAGACGGGAAAACCCGTCCTTTTATCTTGATTCTTACTTATTTCCGTTCTGAGACTTACTTTTTCACTCCGCCGACGCTGTCTACAGGCTTGAGCACTCCGTGGATAACGGATCTTGCGTCTCCTTCCGCATAGGTACAGGTCGAAAGAAGAACGCATTTTGAGTCGCTTTCGATCTCTACTCCTGAACGCACGTAGGATTCACCGCTCACTCTCTTGATATATGAGGAATACTCGGGACCTTCGCCTCTGTAGATAGTATATACGTATGAATTTGCATCCGTTATATATGCGCTGAAAAGCTCAGCCATATAGTCTCCGTCAGGAGTAAGTATCCATATAACTTTATGAGCGTCAAAGAAATCCTGCATCTGCCAATTACTCAGCTCTGCAAACATAGATCCGTCGGCCATATTATGGCCGTATATGATGGTATTGTTGTCCTGAAAATCTTTAAGATTCGCCGAGTCTACAAAAATAGCGCCTGCGAAGTTACTCTCGCCTTTATAGTTCGTGTGGATGTAGCTGTCGTTTGTCTCTCCTTGAAGCAGCGGATAATTGATATTCGTTCCCTCGCAGTATATCCATCCGTATATATCGCTGTTGACTGCCTTAAGAGCTTCAAAATCGACTTTTATAGGAGCTATAACGAAATCTTCATGAGATGGGCCGATACTCTGATCGTTCTTCTCCGTGTACGTTTCAGCTGCCTTTTTGTTGTCCATACTGTTTTTCCAATAAGGCCACTTAGTCTTGATGACTATCGCGCAGCAGACGACAAAAATAAGAGCGAACAGTATTATGAGCGCTTTTCTGAGTTTACCGTTCATCTGTTCTTCTCCTTCGGTCTTTCCGCTCCAATACCGTTCCCAGAAGACTGAACAATGCCCCTGAACAAACGAAAGCCAATGCCCTTATCTTTCCTTTCGTGCTGAGAATGCTCATCATTAATGCGCCAAGATAAGGGATGTGTCTTTTGACCCGTCCTATGAGATCTTTATACCTGACAGGGAAGATATCGTCTGACGCATTGGCATCTCCCTTGGTTATGAACTCCCCGTCAGATATCCTGTTCTCCACAACGCGGTGAGTAACGGTATCCCCGTCTTTTTTGAACGCTATTATATCTCCTGGCTTCAGATCTTTTCCGTCAGCAGCTTCAACGTATATTATACTTCCGGCAGGAATGGCAGGCTCCATACTTGGCGAAATGACGCTGAATACCTCGTACCCGAGCATTTTAGGGACCGCAAGAGGGAGCATCAAAAGTATAGCAGCCGAAATGATCATCGTGCCTGCCGCCTTGCAAAGAGCGGGAAGGAACTTCCCGCTCTTATCTTTTTGTCTGCGATCCGCTTCGGGAGCCATGAAACTACCTTCCCTGCGGGACCTCTGCATCATCCAGAGGCGGTTCCTTGAGCGGAGTGCTGTATGCCTTAGTCCACTTCCATCCAAGCTCGCTGTCATCCGGATCGAATATGTTGACGGCTCCGTGACCACCCTTTTCGTCGAAGTTATAGTCATTGGTGAAGTCTACGGAAACAGTTCTGTCAGCGACTATGGTAGTTGTCTGCTCAGGAGACGATACGAGTTTGTAATGGGACCCTGTATATATCTCTGTTACAGTTACTTCGGCGCCCGCGGGTATGTTCTCGAGTATGGTGCTGAGAGTACCTACAGGGTTATCTTTGCTTATGGTCAATACCGCTACGTTGGTGTATACCACTATGGGTTTTCCATCCTCATCCGTACCAAGGGTCGCCACCACGTCGAATACGAAAGTCGCATCCTCTGAAAGTTCGAATCTCTCGATGTACTTTCTGATGCGGATATCTCCGACTCTGGGCACATGTATGTTGGTGACCTTTACCAGTAACGTACCGTCATCCGTCTCCTGAGGATCGTAGCTGACTTCATAAATAGGAACTTTATCTTCCGAATCATCTTTAGGATCGTAGATAGCTTCTTCTTCTATGACGTACTTGATCTCATGCCATGCGTTGGGATTCTCGTAGTCGGCATCGTCTGTATCAACGAAATACTTCGGAAGGAATCCGAAACTGCCTTTCCAGTTGCCGTCTTCGTCAGGCGTGATAGTAAGAGTAGGCGGATTCCCGTTCTCATCCACTACCGCGTTATTATTTACGATGGCATTTCCTTCTTCATCTTCGGTAAGATAATTCGATTTAAGAGTAAGTACGATCTGCGAAGGTCTTGTACGGTCGTAATTGCCCGCATCCTGCCACTCTTTTTCTATATCTACCTTATATGTCTCGGCACGGTGATACATGGTTTCCGTATCGTCGCCGATCTCTTTGCTGTTGGCTGATACCAAAGTAGCAGTGTTGTCGTAATTGCGCGCGAATACCTGCTTGCCTTCGGCATCTTTGAGTTCGTCTACCGTTACCGGGATGTAGATCACAGTATCCTTGTTGGATTCAATTATCGGATTTCCATCAGCGTCCGAAACTACGTTGCCGTCACCATCCTTAACGAAAGTCGTAGGATGCTGCTGAGCGATATAGAAGGTGAAGCTTCTTCCGTCATCGGCAAGTTCGTATCTGAAACCGGTCGTAACTGTGCCGCTGCTTGCATTCGCAGCTCCGTTGAGTTTGACAGTAATGCCCTCTTCGGCGTTGAACGTCAGGTATTCCGGTATCGGGTCGGTCACGACTATGTCGTGACAGTCGAAAGGCATAGTATTCCTTAATGTCAGGCGGTATACTATCGTACCCGTTCCGTCCGGTTCCACCTGGCATCTTTTGTCGTCAGTCACCTCTCCTTCTATATGTCCGTCGGGATCAGAATTCTTCACAAGAGTCACTTCTGTATCTCTGAGCGAAAGGGATGCTTTGGACATCAGGGTATCCGGATCATCATGTATATCTCCGGGGACCGTATTGAAAGGTCTTGTATAGAGTATGGCTCCGTTCACGGTGGGAGCCAGAGGATCCGGCTCCGGAAGCGTCGTCGGAGCTACCATATTGACGTATGCCGTCAAGGATGCTTCAGGTCCAAGATGGAAGTCGATATACTCGCCGTTTGAGTCTTTCTTGTTCGTCTTTCTGCAGTCTATGGCAATAGCCGTTACTGTCGACGGATCGTCCGGGCATTCAGTTGACCAGTATCTCGTGTCGTTAAGATCGAACAGCCTGTCCTGCGTGAGTTCTTCATCGGCAAGATCCATCATCTTTTTCAGTACCGTCGAATAGTACACGACGGGTGCGCACTTGGCTGATACGCCCTCCTGGTCTGTCGGAGTATTGGCGATGAGGCTTACGTCGACAGATTCGAATTTACCCTGCCAGTATGAAATATCATCGTGCGGATCGTCTCCGATACCTGCAACTCCGGTCTCGAAAATATCATAGAAGATGATATCGTCCGTTCTTGCAGTCGGCATATTCGTCGTTCTAAGTCTGTAGGTATATCTGCTTCCTACGGTCACCCTTCCGCCGTCTGACGTGTAGTCCTCAAGCTGGTTGACACCGTTCAAAGTTTCATGAGTCGTAACAGTCTTGCTGAAGTTTGCCTCAAGAGCAGTGACAGCATTCCACGAAATATTCGTTTTTGCACAGCCCGCGTTGCCATCGGCTACTGCCGTCTGATCTCTGAACAGCTGGGCAACATCCTCGCTGTTGTACAGATTGGCCGCAGTGATCTTGTATGAACTGCCAGGCTTTGCTATGATCCCTTCCTTCGTGCTCATGAAAGCCGTGTAGTTCGGGGTAACGTTGCCGCGCGCACGGATGTTTTCAAAACTGTTCTCCAGTATGAAGTAGAAGTGCATATGGCAGTACCACGTGGTGTCTGGACAATAGTTATACCCGGGATCTGTAAATTCATAATCTATGCGCAGTAGATACTGATCAAGCTCGGGTATATACTGCGTAGAGACCCGATACTCCTGATCGCTCAGGAAATACCAGCTTCCGTCTATATTTACCGATCTGCCCGCATTCTTGTACGGCTTGAACATTTTGTTGTAATCAGACGCAGCGTACTGGTGAGAGCTCCAGGTCGTAGTATATACTCCGATGAAAGATCCACTCTGTGGGCTGGTCCCTTTCGGAAGCAGGTCGAAGAAAGTTCCTTTCAGAGTCTTGAATCTGTCCTGAACATGGCTGCTGTCGGTAATGTTGGTCGACAGGTCGGAACGGTTTGTAGTTCTGAGCTGTATGAACGCTATCTCCTTGCCGTCTTTTGCAGCCTCTATCTGCTCCGAATTAGTACCGTCCGGAACATAGGCGTTTTTCCTTACCTCCAAGGCCGGGCTTGAACCAGTGAGTACCCAAATAACGTCATTTGCATCGGTTTTTCCGCCGCCGTAGCTGTCAAGATCGAGCCACGGTTCGCTTTCGTAACCGGTCGCATCGCTTCCTTCGGGAAGCCCTTTGTACACTTCACAGTCGGCAATATTTTTAACGTAGGTCGATACCTTCGCGTCCACGTCATCCTGTATCACGTCTTTTACGCGTTCCGTAGGATTCAGAGTCACACCTATGTTGACTATTATGACAGACCTGAGAACTTCATTGCCCGTTTCATGTTCAAACCTGACTCCCGTAACATTTTTAGGAAGCATGTTGTGTTGATCACTTACCGTCGTCTTGGTCGTAGACAAAACAGGCTGTCCGTTTTCATCATAAACCGGCTGTCCATTCTCCGTTTTGACCAGATATCCAGTCAAAGTGCCGCTACTGTTGTACTTAAATCCGAAGTACGGGATATATTCACTCGTATTCTTGTAACGTATATATACGAATATAGGGTTGGTCTTCAAGTACGGATAAAGCCCGGCTTCAGTCCATGTACCCATAGAATAGGTACCTTCATAATCCCTGAATGTCTCAATGTCCGCAAAGGGGATAGTATAATCCTCGTCCGTAAGTATCGTATTTCCGTCGTTTATTCCGGGTCCAATAGGAGTATCTTCAGTCCCGGAGTTTTCGCCTTCCGGGTGCCACCCTTTGGGATGAGTTGCTCCGGCAGATGAAAGCATGAGCCAGCGCTCGGTAATAACTATCCTCTGCCCATATAATCTCGATTCAGCCACCGTACTTCCGTTATCGTCGGTCACGTTCACAGTATATGAAGGAGAAGTTCCGTCATAGGACATCCTATATGGATAACGCCTGAATCCGTCAAAGTTTCGGAAAGAAAGAGTTACGGGCTCATCGAGAAGAAGGACTGACTGACCGCCCTTTGTCTGGGGATTCGATCCCTTGTATTTACTGAATACGCCCTTGCCCTCGCGTATACTTACGAACAATCTTGCTACGCCAACGGATGTGCGCTGGGGTTTGTAACCGCTTTCCCAGGTCTCGTCCGCAGTATAACGGGCGCGTATTTCCAACCCGTCTCTTTCAAGGTCTACATCGAATCTCTCAGCATTTTCGAGGATATCCGACTTATCGTATCTGACAAGGACGGCGTAATGGATGGTATGCCATCCGTCATCTCCAGGACTCGATATTTTAGACCATTGCGTAACATACCCTGTACTTGAAGCAGGTGTACCGACCCTGCCCGCAAGACCTATCTGTCCGTACTTGGATACCGCATAGGAGAATACGTGCGTTCTGTCAGTGGTATTGTGAGTATCCCTTGCTATATTCGTATAATAGCCCCTGCTGCTGTCACCACCCCATACGGTCAATACAGACCAATGGCTCTGAGTCTTGTTGCTTGGGATTCCAGTGATAGGCCATGTTGCCTTCATTTCTCCTATCTGCTGACCGAAAAGTTCGACCTTATCATCCCCTGTACCGAAAGTAATAGCCGGATAAGATTCATCATAGGCAACGTCGCCTATCCAAGGCTGGTTCGCTGCGCGGGCACCCGGACGTCCGTAGTTGACGTCCCAGATAACATAGACGTAATCGTCAGCATCATCAGGTTTTGGACCCCAGGTGCTTTGCCATGCAAGGTAAACACCGCTTTTTCCGTCGGGCTGAGGCTTCGTGTACATGATACCTATAGCGCGGGTAACCATGGCCAGAGAAAGTTGATTATGATAATCGTAATAATCCGGATTCTCGTGATCCTGATCCGTGTCTATGGTGATGGTGCAGTTTATGCCTGTATTCTTGTAGTAATCTTTCCAGAGATACTCTCCGGTAGAACTGGAAGTTTCTTTATAGTTCCAGCAGAAACGGTCGATATCCTTGACTCCGGCTACATCACCTGCGCCGGCAGTATTTCCTTCTGCATATTTTGGCGCTGTAAACCCTTTTGCCTTTGCTTTTTCCTCGTCGGGATAACCGCCGTTTACGTCGAGAGGTTTGACTTTGTACGTGAAGCTTTCATGGAAATAATCGTTTCCGGCTATGGTCGCCCAGTTGGATATTACTATTTCGTTGGTTTCTTCATCGAGTCTCCAGTTATAGAAAGTCTCGTTATTCGTTGCAGGCGCCTCGGGGATCATCGTCTCGATGGAATCAGCTTTAGCTCCATTCCATCCCGCAAAAACGAATGCCGGGATACGCACTTCCACTGAACCTGCCGGAACAGACTGATCCTGTGTCCCGGTGAATGCAATGGTGACCTCCAGAGCTGCGCCCTGAGTAGCGGTATCCTGCGGATGGAAGAACAGATATGTCTCATCCGCTTCTCCCGTTTCAGGGTTTTTATACTCGTAATTCTTTCCGGATCCGGAAGCGTCTATTCCGTTAGCCCACTTGAAACTCCAGGCAACATGGTATTCACCTATATTGGTCTGATCTGTCTCACTGCAGTCTCCGCTGGGATTTACGAAAACATAAGTCCTGACTTCCAGCCATGTATCTTTGGGGATTTCAAAAGAAATGGTATTTTCATCGACCGACGTGAAGCCAACGGCTTCCGCTGAATCTTCCTTAATGAGCCAAAGTTTAGAGTTGATGGTTTTCGAAGATATATTCCCTCCGGAAATGGTAACAGTCATCTTTTCATCTGAAGGGATAAAAATCTGAGGTATATCAAGGAACCCGATATCCAAAGCAAATATCTCTTCAAACTTATTGTGCATTGCTTCCTTGATACGATCCTGGTCGTAGTCTGTATTCTTTTTTACATCCGTCGCACCCAAATCAGGAGCGTTGGTTATAGTAATGGAATAGTCTCCGACCGTACCGCTCCATATCCGTCTCGAAGCTGCTTTAGGCTCTGCGTTTATATCTTCTTTAGGAACAGCTGCAGGCGCTTCAGAAAGTGGTTCAACTGTCTGGGGCTCACTTATCTCCCCGGGCAGTGCTTCCTCCCCGTCGCCTTCTTCAGGCACTTCGACAGGCCCATTCTGGACCTCGATCACAGTCTCTCCTATTTCATTGTCGCTGGCGAAAACCACAGTCGGCAATATTTCAAAGACCATGATGAGCACTATCAGAAGTGCAGCTGCTTTCTTAAAATATTTTAAAAATCGTTTCATTTTTTTTAACAAGAAATAGATTCAATACAATAACTACTCTTCATCCTCATCGTCATCATCATCTTTTCTTCTCTTGGCAATAATGATGATAGGTATGGCAACAAGTCCGACAATGCCTGCTCCTCCTGCAGCCCAGACCCATGCGGGCCAGGATTTCCATGCAGGTTCTCCCGGAGCAAGAGGCGGATCTATGTCGATAATGTCCACAGGTTCAGGATTAGTATCGGGATTGGGGTTGGGGTTAGGATTTACGTTATCTCCTCCCTGCTGCTCTCCGCCTTGCTGGCCTTCCTGCTGTTCTCCGCCTTGCTGACCTTCCTGACCACCCTGCTGTCCTGCAGGACCTGCGGGTCCGCCGGGTATGACTATGGTCTGAGTCTCAGGAATTTCCGTATATTCGAACGTAAATACGTTCTCATCAGGATCGGCACTCAGGGTCTTGGTCAGATTGTATGCCTGAGGCTGGTATCCTTCGTGATATTTGAATGCTACAACGGGCTTATCTCCTACGTTTCCGTAAAAGGTCGCACTCTCCATCAAAGGATCGCCGTTTTCATCAACGTAGTTCACTGTATAAGTGACTGCCGTACTTTCCATTCCGTATGCGACTACGTAATCTATGTCTCTTACGATCTTGAAGGACGTAGCGTTGTAAGTGGAGTTATCCTTTCCGGATTCTCTTATGCCTTTTGCGAAGTATTCTTTGTTAACGATCTCAACGTTGTTTTCAAGATCAAAGCTGAAGGTCTGTCCGTAAGGGACGTCTTCTTCATACACCTTCCCGTCTCCTACAGTAAGTTTACCTATTGAAGGGTTTCCCGCGTACACTCTGACATGATACGTGACTACGTTATCTGCTGCATAAATACCCTGGGGCACAGCTGCAAAAAGCAGTGCAAAGATAAGAAGCATTGCTGCTGTATTCTTTATTCTCTTTTTCTTTTTATCGCCGGCAAGAGAAACGAGACCAAGGACGAGGAGGGCTATGCCGCTTACGCACATGCCGATATATACCTTGCTCAAGTCTTTGCCGCTGTCTCCGGTTATGATCTTTCTGTCAGGCACCAGTTCTACTGCAAATCTCATCTGAAGATCTGCAAGAGTTTCCTGATATGAGTTGCCCTGAGTTTCTCCTTCAAGCGCTATGAACAGAGTGACTGTGCCTTCGCCCTTAGGTGCCATGCGCTCAAGATAGAGATAATCTTTAAGTGCGCTGTCCGCTCCGTGAAGTCCTTCGGGAGCTTTGGCGTCCGCGGATTCTCCTCCGACTCTTTCGCTGTTGTAAAGTTCGTTATCGTTTCCCTTAGAGTCAACGTAGCTCAGTACATACGTATATGATCCGCCTGAAGCATTGTTCTTACTGTTGTCTTCAAGAGAATGCACTACCTGATTGAGGATGTACCAATCTACTTCTTTGTCGCTCGTATTCTTTACCTTTACCGTAAGGGTGAGGTCGTCACCGGGCTGGAGATTGCTGAACGCATCTGCGATCTCGTCGCTGTCAAAGGTGCTGACCACTTCTTCGGAAGCATTGAGTTCCACTTCCCATCCTTCTTTTCCCTTAAGATGATCTGCATATACCGCAGCGTAGGAAAGAACCACTAATAATGTTGCAAGGAGCAATGCTATGATCTTTTTCTTCATCTCTTTCTTCCTCCTTACTTATCAAGTCCCCAGGCGCTTATCTTAGCGTCTGACGCATTGTGAGTCTGTACACCGTCGGCGTAAACCTCGAGACAGAACTGTTTTCCGTTATAATCATAAGTCGTCGTGATCACTGTAACATTTCCGCTCACTGACGTTGTCTGAGTCACCTGCTTCGTAGCATCGTCGTCAATGGTAATGCTCGTGATGAAAGGATCGCTCGTCTTTCCCGCTTCCAGGATCTCCGAATAATAAAGAACTGTTCTTTCTTCGGTAGTCGAAGCAGCGTCTACAGACCACTTGCCTTCGGTCTCAAAGCCCGGGATGATCCATTTTGAATCCATTTCGGGGAACTTTTCTCCCTTTTCATCTATCCAGTATTTATATACGGTAACTCTTACGTATTCGTCCGCATCGCCGCTGTTCTTGACGGCGAGAGTCTCTTCGTATTTCTTTCCGACCCTGAGTTTTGTATCTTCTGCACGGCTCAAAAGATCCTGAAGAAGCGCATCGCCTCCGCTGACTTCTTTACCGTTTTCCACGATTTTTATATCCAGTTCGGCAAGCTGAGCCTGCGCTTTGTGATATTCCGATTCAAGAGTAAGGTCCGCTCTTATTCCGCCGATGGTGCTTCCGAGAAGAAGACCAAGGGCCAATATGAGAAGTCCGGCAGTAACAGCAGGTCTTCCTAAAAATTTTCTATTCTTTTTCATCTTCAGTTACCTCCTGTTGTATTATCGTCATCCGGGAACTTTGCAGTCCAGTCGGCAGCTTTGTAAGAACCGTCTTCGTTGTAATGGACAGGCGCCGTCTCATGAACCACTGCTACGTTGAACTGAGCGAATGCATGATCTTCGTCTGTTTTTGCAGGTACGCCTTTGATGCTGACCTTAAGGACCGTCGTCGCTTCTCCGACCTCGACAGGCACGTTGAAGTAGTACCATCCGTTTTCATCAGGTGTTGTACTCCAGCCTTCCTCTCCTTCGAACGTAAGCGTATAAGCTGATCCTGCAAAGGCTTTTGCTCTTACCCATACAGCCTCTGCATACTGAGGTTTCTCTCCTCCCGTGTTCATTATCCTTACGCTCTTAACGAAGTCTTTGAATTCCTCTTCTATTTCAGTCCTAGTGCCGAAATAGATCGGAACTTTCCCGTCCGCCTTGTCGTTGGCCGTGAAGTACGCCATTGCCGGCTCTATGCAAACGCACAGTATCAATGCCAAAGCCAGCAGGCTAAGAATTAATGTCTTTTTTCTCATAACCGTTTAGTCCTCCTCTGCATCCGGTAGAGTTTGGTCTTCCAGCTTAGTGCTATAGGCCCTTGTCCATTTCCATCCGAGATTACTGTCATCCGGATCGAATATGTTGGCAGCTCCGTGGCCGCCCTTTTCTTCATAACTATAGTCATTGGTGAAGTCTACGGAGACTGTATCGTCTGCTATTATGATAGCGGTCTTTTCAGGATCTGATTTAAGTATATAATGTGAACCTGTGTAGACTTCCGTAACAGTTACCAGCGCACCTGCAGGTATATTTTCAAGGATAGTGCTGAGAGATCCTGAGGGGTTCTCTTTGCTTATAGTCAGCACCGCTACGTTGGTATATACAACTATCGGATTTCCATTTACATCCTTGCCCTTTGTTGCAACTATGTCAAATACGAAGGTCGCATCTTCCGAAAGTTCGAATTTCTCGATGTACTTTACTATCCGCAGATCTCCGACCTTGGGCACGTGGTTATTGATAAGCTTGAGTGTCAATACATTTCCTGTATCTGAAAGAACAGAATACTCCGGTTCATATATAAGCTCCGCATCATCGTTTGGATCATAAACTGGTTCCTCTTCAATTGTGTACATGATCTCATGCCATAAGTTAGGATCATCGTAACCTGCATTATCCGTTTCTATGAAGTACTTGGGCAGGAATTCGAAATTGCCATTCCAGTTTCCGTTTACGTCGAAGACTTCAATAGTCGGAAGATTACCATTCTCATCCAGCACTGCATTGTTCTTTACTATGTCATTGCCATTCTCATCCTTCGTCAAATAATTTGACTTCAGCGTCAGAACGATCTTCGAAGGTCTTGAGTGGTCATAGTCGTTACAGTCATTCCAGGTTTTCTCTATCCCCACTGCATACGTCTCGGCACGGTGATACATCGTATCTGTAGGTTCGCCGATCTCTTTGCTGTTGGCAGATACCAAAGTAGCCGTATTGTCGTAATTGCGGGCAAAAATCTGATTGCCGTCTTCGTCTTTGAGTTCGTCGACCGTTGTATAGATATAGATCCTTGTATCTTTATCAGTTACTACCGTAATGTTCCCGTCTGCATCTTCTCCGAGCACTGTCGGATGCTGCTGGTCGATATAGAAGGTGAACGATCTTCCGTCGCTTGCAAGTTCATATCTGAATCCCAGCGTCGAATCACCATCGGACTCAGTTGCAGCTCCGTTAAGACTTACAGTAACTTTATCTAATGTAAGACCGTCCGGGATAGGATCGGTGACCACAATATCGTTACAATCGAAAGGCATCGTGTTCCTTAGCGTAAGGCGGTATACGATGGTCCCTGTTCCGTCAGGCTTGACCTGGCATCTCTTTTCATCGGTCACCTCGCCGTCTATATGTCCGTCAGGATCTGAATTCTTTACAAGAGATACAGCCGTATCCCTCAGAAGAATGCTCGCGCGGGACATCTGCTCCACAGGAACGGTGTGTATATCACCCGGCACGTCTCTGTAATCCATAGCGACTACGAGTGCTCCGTTGATGGCGGGCAAATCGGGATCGTCAGGATCCGGCAGTTCAGGAGGGGCGACCATATTGATATATGCGGTCAATGTTGTTTTGCTCCCCAGACGGAATTCTTCTCCGTTTGTGGCTTTTCTGCAGTCGATGGCGATGGCTGTGACTGTAGACGGATCCTCAGGACAGATCTTCGTCCATATCGCTTCATTGTTAAGATCAGTCCATTCTTGTCCAAGTCCGACTCTCTCTGTAAGCGTCGTTGAATAGTAGACTTCAGGATCGCATTTCACGTTGGTTCCCTGACCGTCGCAAGGCGTATTCTTGATATCCTTCAGATCCAGGGACTGGAATTTACCTTTCCAGTACGAAGTCTCTCCCGGCTGACCGTTTGCATCAAGAGTACCGCTGTCAAAAATATCATAAAAAACGATATCCTTGCTGCGCGTGCTTTCCATGGTCGTATACTGTATCCTGTATACGTAACGGTTGCCTACGGTCACCCGTCCGCCGTCAGAATCGAAATCCTCGTTCTGAGGCAGACCGTTCAAAGTCTCGGGAGCCGCAACCATTTTCGTGAATCCTGACTGAACTACCGTAACTGCATTCCACTTGATACTGCAGCTTCCGAATCCGGAAACGGGGTTTCTGTCGGCTATAGCCTTGAACGGCGCCCTTATGCTGGCAGGCAGTTTCGTTACTTTGCTTCCGTCTACGGTTTTGCCGCCTCCGATCATGTTCCCTTCATCGTCTTTGAGAGTATTCTCAAATCCGACGTAATTCTCAGTGGACGTTCCGCGGGCGCGTATATTCTGGAAACTGTTTTCAAGGATGAAATAGAAATCCATATAGCACTCCCACGTGTCTCCGGGATGGCTGAGTCGCGGATCCGGGAACGAATATTCTATTATGAGCATGTACTGATCGAGGTCTTCGATGTATTCGGTCTTTACCGAAAAATCGTCCTCAGTCAGGAAATAGTAAGTATGTCCGTCATAGGTGTCTCTGCCTGCGAATTTATGCGGAGCCAGAGACGGATAGGACGCTGCGCTTCCCTGATGGGAACTGTACTGCTGATTGTATGCCCCGAACACGCTTCCGTCCCGAACCGACGTTCCTTTTGGAAGCAGGTCGTAGAATACTCCGGAAATGAGTTTGTAACGGTCTTCGATGTCAGTCCCGCCGACTATTTCCTGGCTTGCCTGTAAAGAATTTTGGGCATGGAGTTTGATATATGCTATCTCTTTGCTCTGCAGGGCTGCCTGCTGCTGCGCTGCATTGGAATCTGCCGGAACACTGGATGACTTAGACACTTCAAGTCCGCCGTTTACAGCTGTCAGCTTCCATAACACGTCGACGGCATTTCCGGGGGCCTGGCTGTTTCCGCTGAGGCGCGGCGTACCGGTAAATTCGCCGGTATCGGTAGCTGTGTCGAGATCGTATACTGCGAAACTTGCAATGTTTTTCAGATAAGTCTGACACGGGGCAGAAAGTCCGGAACCATTGACATAGTACATATCATGCCTGATCTGATCCTGAACTTTTTCCGTGGGATATATTTTTACAGTTATCGCTACGTCCAGATGTGTGCGATAGAATTTACTATCATGAACGAATTTGATATCGACGGTATTGGCAGGCAGATAAAGATGTCTGTTGAAGGTCCCTACTTCGTCGCCAGTTACGGGGGTCCCGTCCTCGTTCATTTCGCCGTTCCATTTGTACGTTCTTACGTAGTCGTTTATGTAGTACGACCACCAGTGGGTGGGATCCTTTATCACGACGCAATAGGGAACGAAATCATCTGCGCCCTTCAGGCGTACGTAAACATATATGGGCTCATACTTACTGTATGCGGTCGAAGGAGACGTGGCCGTACTCCATATTCCGGCTGCATAGTCTCCGTTATATTCACTGAACTCGATTATATTGAACCCGGTCAGAACATAGTCGCCTTCGTCTCCTACGAGGAAGACGTTCCCGTCACCGTCTCTGCCGGTCCCCACGGGATATGCATCCGGCGTATCGCTGCTTGGCTGCCACCCTTGCGAATGAACTGCATTTCCGGATGAGAGCATCATCTGATCCTCTTCAAGGATGATATGCTGACCCTTTATGGTGTCTCCGCTTGTAGAGGAAGTACCGTCATAGCAGAAATGCCACGGGTATCTCGTATATCCATCAAAAGTAGTGGATAATACGTCAAGCACCATCCCGTCGTCAAGGACCGACTGAGCTCCTCTGATGTATACACCAGGGTTGTTGCTTACGTATTTTGATTTATAGAAGACGCCTTCCCCGCTTGAGTCGCGAAGGAACAAACGGTTTTGGGCAGGTGATTTTCTTACGATCGTATAGCGTGTCTGCTCGTTGCTTTCATCTGTTTTAGCTTCCCATTCCTCGGTCACGTCGAACATAGCCTTGATAACGAGTCCGTCATTTACAAGGTCAACATAGGGTGCTCCGGTTTCCGGGTTGATCTTTTGGCAGGCCGCCAGAACTTCCTGCATAGGATATTTGACAAGAACAGCAAAATAAACGCCGGGGAAGTGTTGAGAAGCAGTCTTACCTGATGACTCTCCCTCGTTACTGCTATATCCTGTCTGGGAATACCTTCCGTCGCTGAAGCCGGTAGTAGCGAACACGAAATGGTTGTTATTACGGCTTCCTATATTCGAGTAGGCTCCTCCGTTGATGATATAGTAATCTCTGTAATCTCTATCTGAAACAGGAATGCTATAGTTCAGATTATTTGTTCGCAGCATTCCTACGAATTCGCCTTTAAAGGTCTTATTCCCTATCTTTATTGCATCGAAATCATTTTCATATGCTGTATGGATCTCCCAGGGATGTGTAGAACTACGTGAGCCAAGCCTACCGTATTCAACGTCCCAAACTATATAGAAATATTCATCCGGAGCATCCGTTGTAGAGCCCCAGGTGTTTTGCCATTTAAGATA
>JAEEGL016867776.1_pt1 | contig 16215 bp, 13 predicted proteins | sample 9134231 | NCBI WGS metagenome assembly JAEEGL01 (sample SAMN16246548, study PRJNA631951) | gut metagenome | biome: gut microbiome; feature: rumen; material: fiber-attached | host: Bos | place: Iran: Karaj | collected 2018-10
TGCCGCTCCAAAGAAAAAGATTGTCTAATTAACTATCAATGCTTTAATATAGAATGCATTATAAGTAAACATGGTATCATAGTTGACACTACAAAATACAATGGCTACTTGGATTTTACTTTTAATCATGATACAAATGAAGTATATATTAACCGCGTCCCTACATACAATAATCCTAACATCAAAATACCTGTATTCACTTCGGATATTGCAAAAATCATCATTCAAGAAATACAAAAATATACAACACCTTCAACTATTACCATTAAATTTAAAGATAAACTATCACCTCTAGTCTTTGACAAAGAAATAACTAGTGTCGTTCCATCTATCCAACAAGCATCTAACTATCAAATAACAAAACATATTATAACTAATATTCAAAAAGAAATAGAAAGAATAAATAAAACCATATCCTCTTATAAATCACAACAAGATAGAAAAATAAAAATAATGGAACGAATATATAATAAAAAAAGAAAAATATATGATATTGATCCAATTAATTATTCGAGTATTAATGAATTTCATCAAGCAATAAATGACACATTAGCTAAAAGAATTCAAAGTATATTATCTAAAATTGATAAACACCTACTTGCAACTGAAAATGCATATAAAAAATTATTGATTAAACAACTAATTGATTATTTTAATGCTTCTAAAAGTACCAATTATACAGAAGAACAATTAAATGAAATTATCCAAGATGAAAATACAAAAAATGAAGTATATTTATTATTATTAGATAAATTAGAAAATGTAGATATGAATACGTCATTTCTTCAAAATGACAGTGATTTTATTAAACAATTTACTGACTTTTTATGGAACCATGATACAAAAGATGAACAAGGACTTCTGAGTCAAGCACTTTATATTCAAGATTTTTTATCTGGGCTTCGAGGTTCTGAATACTTACACTGTTCACAAGCTTTAAATATTGAATTTATATATGAATATCAAGATAATCATTTCTTAAAACCATATTCACATAAAACAAAATATAAATATTTAAATTGGTTAAAACAAATAAAAAATGCAAGTATAGATGAAAATTATAGATTTCATCCAAACATTAAAACAGTTCATACTTGCCCACTTTTTCAAGGCATTAACTTATTATTACAATATCACACATTAAATAAACAAAAAAAGCATTATGAATATATTCTTAACAATATAAATCAATTTAATATTAATCCCAATAATTATTTAAATCTACATGGTTTTGTTCTACAACTACCTTATTGGTTTCAAAAAACAGATAAATCTCTACTTATGATTAAACCAGGCTGTACACATATTGACTTAAATAAAATACCAAATATAATCTTCAATAATCAACCAGAAAAATATAATTTAACTTTATGTAAAGAAAAAAGATTTTATCAACAAGATGATGAAGCATTTCCTTATCAAAATGAATCAGTTCTAACCATCACTATTCCTAAATCTCTTCCTTATAACGAACTTATAAAGCTAATAGATTTTTTCAAAAATGACTACAGTACAATACTTTATATTTGTGAAGATCAAGACACATATATAAAAACTAAATCAACTATAATTGACAATTACTTAAAAGATTTTAATCAGTTACAAAAAAAAGAAAAAATTAGAGATTCTTACATTTGTATAGATCCTAGTTATTATGATACTTACTTTAAAACAACTCCAACACCAGATAATTATTATCATCTATACGATTATACAACTAACTATCCATTTAGAAAAAAACATATTATGAGTATTGAAAATTTATGTAATATATTTATTAATAGAGAAAAAGAAAAACAGGACAATATTAATCACTCAAAAATCAAAATAAGCTTATTAGGAAGTTATAATTATCTTGATCAAGAAGAAAATTTATACTCTTTAGACGAAACCAAATATACTGCATTAAATTATTATGTTAGAATACCAAATCTTTTTCAAAAAAAAAGATGGGATCAAAAAATTTACTACAATAAAAAAGGCCCATATGATGATTTTTTTGACGTATTTGGACATAATGACTCTACTTTAAAAAGTATATTTCGATCAATTGAAGATATTACACCATTAAATGATTTTGAATATACATATAACTATCTATTAAATGGATTATTTTCATCATGTTACAACATGATTATGGTAAAAAAAGATCAAGATCAATACCAAGCATTATCTAAAGACGAAATAGAAAATAATATGCACAAATTAGGAAATATAACTAATATAAATGTTGCTTTATTCACAGGATATAATGTTATTTTATGGAAAAACTTTCCACAAGTACCATTAATAAAAGAAGATATTCCTTTAGATAAAGTTAAAACTTATATAAAAAGGCCTCCTATAAAACCATTACCAGACGATTATGAATTACCTTTTTAATTAATAAATGATATTATATAAGAAAGGAGTATACCTATGAATTATTTTAAATACACAAATAGTAATAAAAGATATTACACATTAGACTATTTTTATAAACAAAAATTCAATTCGAAAGTATTTAAAGTTAGTCTTAATGGCGGCTTTACTTGTCCTAATAAAGATGGAACGGTAGGATATGGTGGCTGTATATATTGTTCTAAACTAGGTAGTGGTGAATTTGCCGGAGACAAAGAAAAACCCTTAGAAGTACAGTTTCAAGAAGTAAAATCAGTATTAGATAAAAAATGGCCTAACAGTAAATATATTGCTTACTTTCAAGCCAATACTAATACTTATGCCCCTTTAAAAGAACTAAAAGAAAAATATGAATGTGTTTTAAAAATAGATAATGTAATTGGACTTAGTATTTCTACAAGACCAGATGCTATATCAGATGAATGTCTTGAATATTTAAATGAATTAAATAAAAGAACTTATTTAACTATAGAATTAGGTCTACAAACCATTCACGAAAAAACATCTAAGTTAATAAATAGATGTCACTCTCTTGAATGTTTTGAAACTTGTGTGAAAAAATTAAGAAAAAACAATATTAATGTAGTTGTCCACATCATAAATGGTCTACCATATGAAACTAAAGAAATGATGATAGAAACTACTAAATATTTAAACAAATTAGACATTCAAGGATTAAAAATACATATGTTACACATAGTAAAGGATACTGCTCTTGAATTAATGTATAAAAAAGAAAAATTCCACGTTTTATCAAAAGAAGAATATATTGACATTGTATGTACTCAACTTGAAAACTTAAAAGAAAATATTGTAATACATAGAATTACCGGTGATCCCAAAGCTAGTGATTTAATAGAACCAAATTGGTTAGTAAAAAAATTCACTGTTTTAAATGACATTGATAAAGAATTAGAACAAAGAGATACATATCAAGGATTCAATAAAACAATTTTAAATTATGTCAAAAGAGAGATAGATCACACTGTAAAATACAATGACTTAGTAATAGATGCCACCATAGGAAATGGTCATGATACTTTAACACTATGTCAAAAAGTTGACAAAGGTCATGTCTTTGGATTTGACATTCAAGACCAAGCAATTGTCAATACACGTAAACTATTACACGAATTTAACAATTTCACATTATATAAAAAATCTCATGAATACATTTATGATACCTTATCTCAATATGAAAATAAAATATCACTAATTTTATTTAATCTAGGTTATTTACCTGGTGACAATAAAAATATAACCACTAAATCAAAAACAACTATCAAAGCCATTGAAGAATCATTAAAATTATTAAATAACAAAGGTAAAATTCTAATAGTTATATATCCAGGGCATGAAGAAGGTAAAAAAGAAGCCCTATATATCAACAAATGGCTCAAAAAAAATACTAAAATAAACCATAAATTTTACAAAAATACAAACAATAAAATCGCACCATATTTATTGGTAATTAAAGGAGAAAATACGCATGAATAAAATATCACTAATAGACACACATGCACACTACAATAATACATGCATGCCTAATTTAACAGAACAAATAATGATAGCTAACGCTAATGAAGATGTAGCAAAAATTATAAACGTAGGACTAGATCTTAATACCAGTCATGATGCCATAAAAATTGCTATTGAGAATCCAAAATTTTACTCCACTATTGGTATTCATCCATTATATAACGGAAACACAAAATATTTAAGACATCTATATGATACATATAAAAATGATAAAATAGTTGCAGTCGGAGAAACTGGAATTGATACTTCTGGTGACATAACCATACAAATGAAAAAAATGATAGAAAGCATTAATTTAGCTAACCAATTACACTTACCTGTCATAATACATTCTAACACCACAAGAGATTCATTCGTAAATGCCAACCAATTATGTATAGAAATAATAAAATGTTGTCCCCCTGAATACGGATTTGTCTTTCATTGCTTTCAACCAGATCTAGATGCGTTAAATGAAATAATTAACATGGGAGGCTATATATCCTTAGCATCTAAAATTACCCAAGCTAACGCAAAAAAATCATTAGAAGTAATAAAAGAAACACCAATTGACAAATTATTAATAGAAACAGACTATCCATTCCTAGCAGATAACCCCAATGAAAAAGGAAAAGCTACTTTTGATAAAATGTGCGAATTAAAAAAGCAAGAAAAAGCTCCTATGATGAACCAACTAAATAATAATGCCAAAAGGCTATTCAAAAAATTAAATAATAATTAAAAAACTAAATAAAATTACTTATTTAGTTTTTTTAAGAATTCTTCTTCATTCCAAATTTCAATATTTAAATTAACTGCTTTATCATACTTACTACCAGGATTTTCACCAACTACTACTACATCAGTCTTCTTACTAACAGATGATGAAGTCTTACCACCTCTTAATTCTATACTTTCCTTTGCCTCATCTCTAGTAAGAGTTTCTAAAGTTCCAGTAACTACAAAAGTCTTACCAACAAAATCAGTATCTTCTTGCACTTCTTCACCTAAATATTTAGTATTAATTCCTTCCATCAAAAGAGCATCTATCACATCATGATTCAAAGTATCCTCAAAATAATCAACAATAGATCTAGCTATTATTTCTCCTATATCATAAATAGAACTTAATTCTTCTACACTAGCATTCATTAAATTATCAAGTGTTTTATAATGTTTAGCCAAAATCTTTGCTGTTTTTTCTCCAACATTAGGAATACCTAACGCAAAAATAAGTTTCTCTAAAGAATTAGACTTACTAGTTTCTATTGCTTCAATCAAATTATCAACACTTTTATTACCAAATCCTTCAAGTTCAATCAAATCTTCTCTATGATCTTTCAATTTATAAATATCCACAAAATTATGTATAAAATGCATATTATAGAAATCTTCCATTATTCTATCTCCTAAGCCTTCTATTCCCATTGCTTTACGAGATGCAAAATGAATTAATTTTTCTACTTTTCTAGCATCACAATTAACATTATTACAATAATAATCTACTTGTCCCTCACGTTTCTTTAATTCCATTCCACAAATAGGACATTCTTTTATCATAACAAAATCCAATTCACTACCAGTGCGTCTTTCCTTAATTGGAGCAACAACCTCAGGAATAACATCTCCTGCCTTCCTAATAGATACAATATCCCCAATCTTTAATTCCTTTTCATTAACATAATCTTCATTATGAAGAGTTGCTCTTCTTATAGTTGAACCTTGTACAATTACAGGTTCAAGCACAGCATTAGGAGTTATTTGACCTGTTCTACCTACTGTAAAAACAATATCAATAAGCTTAGTCAATACTTCCTCAGCCGGGAATTTATAAGCCGTTGCCCATCTAGGATATTTAGCAGTAAATCCCATCTTTTTTTGATCATCAAGACTATTTAACTTTATTACAATACCATCTATCTCATAAGGTAAACTTTTTCTTTTTTGACTAGTTTTATCTATAAAAGCAAGCAATTCATCAATGCTATTAACAAAAGTATTATTTGGATTAACTTTAAATCCCAAATTCTTCATGAATTCTAATGCTTCAAAATGTGTCTTTATTCCATATTCTTCTGGATTAGGCAAATGATAAATAAAACAATCTAATTTCCTAGATGCAGCAATCCTAGAATCAAGTTGCCTTATAGAACCAGCCGCAGCATTTCTCGGATTTTGAAACTTAGATTCACCATTTTCTTCTCTTTGTTTATTTAAATTTTCAAAAACTTTCTTGCTCATATATATTTCACCACGAACTTCAATATCAATCTCTTTATCTAAAGTAAGTGGAATAGTCTTTATCGTTTTAGCATTATTAGTAATATCTTCACCAACAACTCCATCACCTCTAGTAGAAGCTGTAACTAACTTACCTTTTTCATATCGCAAAGAAACACTTAAGCCATCTATTTTATATTCACATACATATTTTGGTATTATTCCCTCTTTTTTTATCCTAGAATCAAACACTCTTATTTCTTCTTCATTAAACACGTTACTTAAAGAAAGCATAGGTATTTTATGTCTAACCTTATTAAATTCATCAAGAATAGCTCCACCCGCTCTTTTAGTAGGAGAATCATCACGAGAAAGTTCAGGATATTTAATTTCTAAATCAAAAAGTTCCCTTAAATACTTATCATATTCTTGATCAGTTAAAGTTGGATTATCTAAAGTATGATACTCATAATCAGCTTTTTTTATTATTTCCACAAGTTCATTATATCTATCTTGCATTTATATCACCTAATATTATTATATCATTAAGTTATCATTTCATCATTAAAAAACTACTAGTATTTTAGTAGTCTCAAATTTTATTACTGAATCTTTTATCATGTTATAATTATCCTAAATTACTAAATATAATATAACTATTAAACAATTAATTAGAACTTTTAGATAACTCTACAGACACAGTATATTCTTTATTGTTTCTTAAATAAGTAACTTCTACTTTATCACCAACATTATATTTATATAATAAATATTTCAAATATGCATTACTAGAAACTTCTTCACCATTAATTTTAGTAATAATATCACCCTTTTTTAAACCTGCTCGTTCCGCTCCCGTACCACTTATAACAGAAACTACAACAATACCTTCTTCTACATCACCACTTACTTCAATACCTTGTCTATACAAACTATATTGATCAGTTGCATTAGTAAAATTAATTCCTAAAAAAGGTCTTTCTATTTTTTTACCAGATTCCAGCGTCTTAATATGTGCCATTGCATCCTCAATCTTAATAGCAAAGCCCATTCCTTCGATACTATTATCTACCAACTTCATCGAATTAACTCCAATAACGTCACCATTCGCATTAAGAAGCGCTCCACCACTATTACCTGGATTTATTGCTGCATCTACTTGAATAACTTTCATAATCCAGTCGCTTTGAGATTTTACACTAACTGTAACCATCCTATCAAAACCTGACACTATACCACTAGTTACACTATTAAAATATTCTTTTCCTACTGGTGACCCAATAGTAAATACAACATCCCCAGCTTTTAATTTCGAACTTTCACCAATCTCTACCTTTTTAATAACCACTTCAACTGGTACTCTTATAACCGCAATATCTAAATATTCATCTCCACCTAATAAAGTAGCTTTAACCGTCTTTTCATTAGAAAGAGTTACTCTTATATCTTTACTTTTGTTAACCACATGATAATTAGTCATTATATAACCATAGGTTTTATCACTCTTATAAACAAAACCACTACCAGTACTAGCTAACTTTTTCCCCTGATAATTTTCAATCATTACAACTGCATCATATACTTTACTAACAGCTGCACTAATTCCATTATTTTCAACTATAACCTTATTTTCACATTTTGACTCACAAGTATTAGAAGAATCTACTACACTATTATTTTTATCAAATGGCTTCTCAATAAATACATACATGACCGCACCACCTAACAAAAAAGCAATTAACACAGTCAATAAAGTAATTATTTTATCCCTCATAAAGCCTGCCTTTCTATATCCGCTATAGCTTTCCAATTAGATGGGAATCCCATTCTATCTAAAACTTTTTCAATAGGAATACTTTTTAAATTATATTCTAAATTATCAAGTGCATGATCAATTTCTATAACCATATTCTTAGTTTCTACATCACTAAGTAATTGTTTCATAATAATTATAACTGCAAACAAATCATTCTTACCATAAATATATTCCCCATTAGTCTTATCAATATTAAGCATCACATGATAAGGAGTATCATCTATTACACGCTGCGTCCTATTTTCAAAAAGAATATCTTCATGAGCACATAAATTTCTATAATTAGAAAGCATAACTAAATATTTACTAAAAGTTTCACTATCTATATTATAAATCTTTGCAACTGCTAATCTATCTTCTGGTTTTAAAACAGTATATAATTCACTTACAATACCAAAAGATAAAACCTTTACTAATACCCATAAAGGAATATACCCATAATTAGTAATATAGTGAGTAGTGGCACCATGTTGAGGACCATTAGTTCTAATTTGTCTTTTCATCTTTTTTATTAAATCTGTTATTTGCCTAGTCTTATCAGGTCTAGGATCAAAATTCTTAAGCTTTAAATAATCATTTTCTTTATAACCATATTTCTTAGATAATTGATAAGATATAATAGATTTAATATTATTTTCTAATATTAACAGATTTTTAAACATAATATTTCTAAATTGCCTATCAAACAAAAACAAACTATATAATTCTTCAAAAGTAGTACCATCAATATATTTTCTATTACTATTAGATTTCATAAATACGTGTCTATAACCATTTATAAAAAAATAATTTTCACGTAATAAAACCTCTTTAGTATACTCTGGATCTGTAATAACTAAACCCTTATACTTGAATAGTTCAATTTGTTCATCCAAATTTTTGAATTGCTTATCTATCATCCAGCATCACCTATTATAAATTATAACACACAATATTAAAAAAATATGAAAAAATTATATAAAAATATGTTATACTTTTTAAATAAGGAGAATTGTTATGCCCAATATATATATGCACGCAAAATTTGCTTTAGACGTATACGACAAACTAGATATAAATACTAAATATTTACTGTTAGATTACAAAAATCATCTAACAACTTTTGCTCAAAGTGTTGATCCACTATTTTTATACGATCTAAAACATAAAAATTCTAGAATCAGAGATTTTTGTCACTATTTTCATAACAATAAATCTAAAGATTTTTTTAAAAATCTTATAAACTACATTAAATATAATCATTTAGAAAATGATCCCGAAATAATAGCCTTTTTATATGGTTTTTTATCTCATTACATCTTAGATTCTACCATGCATCCATACATTATATATAAAACTGGAATATTTAATAAAAACGATAAAGATACCTATAAATATAGAGGAAAACATTATTTAATGGAAAATTATTTGGATAAAGAGTTTATTAAATTAAGAGAACAAACTAATCCAGTAAAATATAAATTTTATGATGTACTAAATACTAAAGAATTTTCAAAAAACTTAAATGATCTAATAGATATTACTTTTAAAGAAACGTTTGACGTCAATAACATGTCAAAATTTTATTACAAATCTATCATTAATATGAAACGATTATATAAACTATTAAGATATGATAAAACTGGATTAAAACTATTATGTTATAGATTCATAAATTTAATTGCACCAAAAACAATTAAAACAGATATTAGGTATATCTCATATCATTATACAGAAAAAAATTTAAAACATTATCTAAATTTAGAAAGAAACAAATGGAACTATCCTACACATAAATCAAAAAAATATAACTATTCCATCATAGATTTGTATATAAATGCTCTAACAAAATGCAAGAATTTAATACTTGAAATAAACAAATACTTATTTGAAAACAAAAAAATAAATCTAGATAAACTATTAGATAATTTATCTTATGCTAGTGGAATAGATTGTACTAATAAAAGAGAATTAAAATACTTTGAATTTTAATTCTTTTTGTATGTTTTATTAAATAATTACAATACTAATATTAGGTGATACTATGTTTAGTAAACATTTAATATTAAAAGTAAATAATGAAGAAGTTTTATACTTATATTTAAATAATTATGAAGAATTTTCTAACGAGTTTAAAAATAATAACAGACAAGAAAATTTAATTAACAACATTAAAAATTATATAATTAATCATAAAATTAATTTTAGTGGCAAAAAAATAATGTTTGTAATTAATGGATTAATAGTTGGTTCATTAATGTTAGGAACTACTTATCTTAATAATATTAATAATAATTATGCGTTTAGTAACAACAAAGAAATAAAGTTAATTAACAAAAACAATATCAAACAAGCACAGCCTATACATAAAGATAAAATCGTATTAATCAAAACTCAAGATAATAAATTACAGAAAATATCTATAAATCACTATCTAACTACTATAGTAGGAACATCGATACCAGCTACATATGATGAAGAAGCAATAAAAGCTATAGCATTAATATTAAGAACTACTACTTTTGAAGAATTATACAAAAATAAATACTTATCTAATAACAATAATAAGTATTTAAATATAAACACACTAAAAGACACTTGGAAACAACATTTTAATGAATACTACAACAAACTCTATACTCTTGTAAACAATACAAATGATGAATATTTAATCGAGAACAATTACTTTTTAAACACTACCTATAATAACAATACAAATCACTACAAAACCGAACTAAGTACAGTAGGGCTTAATATTTTAGCAAAATCAGGATTAAATTATAAACAAATAATACATCACTATTATCCCAATGCAAAAATTAGAAATTTAAATTCTAACCTCCATCAGATGAAGTAGTTGGTGTGGTATAGTCATCACACATTAAATATGCATTATAAATAAATTTACTATTTTTTCTTTCAACTTTCACCTTATAATTGCATACCTTTTTCCGATAATCAAGAACTTCACCAATATATGGCTGCAACATATAACTAGACATTTCTTTTATTTGACCCTCAGCAGGCCTATACATTTTATGATCAGCTATATAACTTTTAGCTGCAATAACTAAATTTTTCTCCACTTTCTTATAATAATCATCTCTAAACTTACGTTTCAAAACATTAACAGAAGGTATAATTAATGTTGCTAAAATACCAATAATTACAATAACTGCGATTAATTCTACCATCGTAAACCCTTTTTTATTATTCATCTTATCACCATAACATAATTATAACACTTTTTTTTTAAATAACAAACTCAAGATAATTTTATCACCTATAATTATAACTTCATCAATTTCACATAACTACTTAAGTTTATTAACTATATATCCATCTAAATTAATATCCAAAAATTTTATTTTTTTCTCAACAACACTAATATTATCATCCAATATCAAAGAAACAGAAATATTTTTTCCTTCGTCATTAACACTAAAACTTACTAATTCAGCATTATACTTTTTATCATCAACTTCTACATTTATATGATCAGATTTATCTAAATAATCCTTAACTTTATTAATTTGATCTTGATCTGTATTCAAATATACAGAAATACCATTATAATCTTTTCTTTTAAATAAAATAGATGAATTATTAATAAAAACCTTATTACCTTGTAATAATAAAGCAGGCTCATCATCCTTAACTGCAGTCTTATCCTGTTTTTGAAAAAGCTCTACTCCAACCACAGACGCCTTCTTTAAATTGCCATATATATCAATATATTCCACTATATCATTTAAAGAAAATACACCTTTATCAACTACACCAACTATTACTTTACCTTTATCACTAATATCATTAGCACTAGCTATCTTTAAAATATTTTCACTACCTAAATAATCTTTTTCTATTTTACTGATCTCTTCTTTAGAATACTTTTTAACAACTTTAGCATTACTATTGCTTTTACCGCAACCAACACTAAAAAAAATCATTAACACAACTATAAAATATAATATTATCTTATTTTTCATACCATCACGCCTCTTATAAATGATTATCCAAATATTTTTTTATGACATCCAACACTTCATTATGAACTATTGAATTACTAATTAAAGCACCATTAATATTACAATCATATCTTTGTTCATCACCAAATAAATCAGTAACTTTACCCCCAGCTTCTTCCACTATAACCTTTGCAGCCGCAATATCACAATTTTTATGTTTAGTTCCAGGAAATATTGCTAAATTAAAATCACCATTTGCTACACACATAGAAGCTCTGGTCACACTTCCAATACTAACAAAATAAGTCTTTTTAACAAGCTCCTTAATAACATCACAAATATCATATTCAGCTGCAGGCCATATATCCATATGAGCAATACTATGCATATCATTTAATTGAAAATTATTAACTGATATCTTAACATCATTTCTATATGCACCTTGTCCCTTAATAGCAGAATACAAATTATCAGTAAACACATCATAAACAACACCCAAAACTGGTACCCCATCAATAACCAAAGCCAAAGAAAATACAGCCACAGGAATATGCCTAGCATACATAGCTGTTCCATCAACAGGATCACAAACCCAAACATAATTACTTTTACCAAACTGCTCCTCTTCTCCATCAACACAATGATCTGGGAATCTCATCTTCGCTTCCCGTATCAACAAAGAATTAATCTCAGTATCAGCCTTAGTAACAATAGTTTGATCAAATTTATAATTAGCACCACTATTATTCAAAAAATACTTTCTCATTATTTTACCAGCCAAAAAAGCCATCTCTTTTGCAAAATGTAAATAATTATCATATGTAAATTCATTCATATTAGTCAATCACTACTCCACTACATTTTTTATATAACAACACACAGCCATTATCAAAACAATTATAACACATATTTATACTCTTTTACTCTATACTAGCATTAAAAAATAGCCAATGCCTTACGCAATGACTACATAAGTATATAAATAATTATTATTCATTAATTATTTTTAAAAAATCTTTATCAACCATAACACTATTTGTTTCAAAATATTTTTTAACATTAAATACTATTTTATTAATATCATAATCTTCAGGATTCAAATTCATTTTTTTAATTTTATCTATAATTGCTGCTTTTCCTGAATGAATACCTATTACTATATTATTAGTATATATTCCATAATCTTTAGGATCCATAACCTCATAAGTATTGGTATTTTTTATTACCCCCGCTTGATGTATACCTGCTTCATGTTTAAAAGCATTTATACCAACTATAGCTTTATTATTTTGTATAATCGAACCTGTTATTTCTACTACTTTATCACTTATTTTCTTTATTTTTGTAGTATCTATACCAGTATAACAACCAAATATATCTTTTCTTGTTTTAATAGCTGCAACTACTTCTTCTAATGCTGTATTACCAGCTCTTTCACCTATACCATTAATAGTACATTCTATTTGACTAACACCACAATTTAAAGAAGCCAAAGAATTTGCTGTTGCCATACCTAAATCATTATGACAATGAACTGATATTTCTACTTCATTCAATCTACTATTATTTTTTAAATACATTATAAATTCTACAAATTCAAATGGAGTAGTATAACCAACAGTATCGGGTATATTTATCACAGTAGCACCACTTTCAATAGCTATATCTATTACCTTACAAGCAAAATCTTTATCTGTTCTTGTTGCATCCTCTAAAGAAAATTCTATATTATTACACTTGCTTTTCGCATAGCTTACACATTCCTTAACAATATTTAGAACTTCTTCTCTAGTTTTATTTAATTTATATTTCATATGTATATCAGATGTCGCTATAAAAGTATGTATCTTTTTTCTTTTTGCTTCTTTTATAGCTTCATAAGCATAATCAATATCTTTTTTATTACACCTAGCAAGTGATACCACTTCACTATTTTTTACTATCTTAGCAATTTCTTTTATCGCATTCAAATCTCTATTATTACTAGAAGCAAATCCAGCTTCTATTACATCTACACCCATTTCATCTAACATTTTTGCTATTTCTATTTTTTGTTCTACCGTCATAGAACATCCTGGAGATTGTTCACCATCTCTTAATGTTGTATCAAATATTTTAATTTTTCTCATAATATCATTCCTTTCATTAAAAAAGCCTATTACTAAAACTAATAGTAATAGGCTATAATTTATATTAACGACAAATAAACCTATTACTTAGAGTCGTAATAATAGGTTAAGTAAAAGGATATTATTTCTAATAAAACTATTCATATCTTTCACTCCATTCTAATAAAAAATCGAAATCACCCAAAGAGTGACTCCGTCCATAAAACGTGTAGGCATAAAACCCTTCAAGGCTAGGAATTAATCCATACTTGAACTCACTTAATAAACAAAGTTTAACATTTAAATTTATATAAGTCAATAATCAAAAATATAAACATTTAACTTTTAAATTTTAAATATTTTTTTAATTTACCCGCAATCATACCATATTTATGATCCTTACTTAATTCATCAATATCTATCCACTTATAAATAGATAATTCCTCGCCATCAACCTTTACATCAGATATCTTATCTATTACAAATAAATACCGAAAATCAAAATGGAAGTGTTCTGGCAAATTTAATCTTTCATTATATTGAATTAAATGTGTATCAATATCAATAGGTACTAAAGGATCATTAGTCAATTTCAACTGTTCTAAATCTTTTAACCCCGTTTCTTCAAATACTTCTCTTTTAGCCGCCTCTAAAACATTAGTATCTTTAATATCCACATGACCACCTGGATACACATACCTTTTCATATCTTTATGATACAAAACTAAAAATTTATTATTTTCTTTTGAATAAACAAAACCACTAGCTACCACATGCCCATCAAAATTATTCCAATCTATTATTTCTTCAGATGAATGGCTTAATAAAAAACGTTTCAACTGTTTCTGCTTTTCTTCTTCGTTTGGAAACAACATTAAATAATCATTTAAAATCCTAACCAAAATATCTTTCACAATAATATACACCTCTATTTATACTCTTTATTCTAATTGATATATAATATCAAAGCCACTTTTTACTATTAAACAACCATTTTAATCTGGTTTAAACTATTCAAATTTTTTTCTTATTATTCGTTTTACCTTAGGTTCATTATAAATATATTTTTCAGTAGATGCATTATCACCTGTTTCTATCAACCGTATTGAACAATTTCCTGGAGTTGGTTCACAACTATACCATTCTGGTGAATAATGAAAAAAATTCATTACAATTGTTTTAATTGTTGTTCCATGTGATACTACAAACAAAACATCTTCCTTATCTCTATAAATAGTATTAATAAACTGTTTAGTTCTTAACGCTACATCAAAAGGACTTTCACCCTGTGGAAATTTTGCATAAAACTTTCCATCATTTTTATAATAGTTATCATAAAATGCAAATTGCTCCGGATACATTTTTTTAATTGTTTCTATCTCTTTATCACTAAACAAACCATATTGTTGTTCTATTAAAGTAACATCTTCTTTAACTTTATTTATACCTATTTTTTCGTTAATTATCCTTGCTGTTTCTCTCGTTCTAGTATATGGACTAATCCACATTACGGAGTTAGATAAATCTATATTATTATTATTAATGTATGATAAAAGAAATTCTCCTGCTAAAGAAGCTTCTATCTTTCCATTATCAGTCAAATAAACTTTATGATCTGGCAAACCAATACTATAATTTTCTTTAGTATTTTGCATTGACTCACCATGCCTTATTAAAAATATTTTCATAAAATCATCCCCTTATATTATATCGCGCCAATAGCCTAACTAATTATATATAAAAAGACCAACAAATTGGGCTTTTCTAAACACAATAATTATCTTTTACTCCTTAATTTTATTTGTTAACATGTCATTAATTTTTAACCATATATTAGCAATTTGTTACGCTTCTTATTTTTTAATAATCATATGAATATCTTCTTCCGTTTTACCTACACCATCTTTAATAAATCCGACTTTTTCATAACATTTAATTCCTCTTAAATTAAAATCATAAACATTTAATTCCAATCCATCTAAATTTAATTGTTCAAACGAATAATCAATCAACCTCTTCATAGCTTCTTGTCCAAAATGTTTATCTTGTTTTTTAGGAGTTATAGCAATACCTATTTCACCAATGTTATTATTAATCTCTATAATTTCAATATTACCGATAAATTCATTAGTTCTCTTTTCTATCATAGAAAAAATAATAGCCTTTTCATCAAGTTTTTTCATAATCCATTCAATTTCACCATCAA
>JAEEGL012208508.1_pt1 | contig 16214 bp, 13 predicted proteins | sample 9134231 | NCBI WGS metagenome assembly JAEEGL01 (sample SAMN16246548, study PRJNA631951) | gut metagenome | biome: gut microbiome; feature: rumen; material: fiber-attached | host: Bos | place: Iran: Karaj | collected 2018-10
ATACAAATTGTTTTTACAAATAAAATCTTTATTATTATTGCATATTATCTATAAAAATTTGAGAAACAAAATATTAAAAACAGCATCCGGGCAGAATAAGCCAATAGGGTGCAGACAATGCAAAACCGGCCGGAACAACGAATATATCGTTCCGGCCGGCAATAGGGGTTTCTCTATGCTACGTTACATCTGCACCTCTTCACCGCTTGCGTTGAAAAATTTGTATTCCAACAGGTTGTAGCTTTCTGCGGATTTGATTGTGAGACGTATTTTATATTTTCGCTGCCATTGGCGGCGGATGGATTTCAAACCTTTCGTAAGATAGGCCTGGATGTACGGATGGGTGATGATTGTCAGCCGGCGTTCACGTTGGGATGCGCCGAGGTAACGAAGGTTCGATTCGATTTCGTCGACCACAACGAGACTCGACTTGATGGTTCCCGTACCGTCGCAGAAAGGACATTTCTCCTGCACATCGACTTCGATAGCAGGACGCACCCTTTGACGGGTAATCTGCATCAGTCCGAATTTGCTCAAAGGCAAGATGGTGTGACGGGCCTTGTCTTTCTTCATTTCCTCCGACATGACTTCGAACAGTTGACGGCGGTGTTCCGCTTTCTGCATGTCGACAAAATCGACGATAACGATACCCCCCATATCACGCAGGCGCAGCTGACGGGCAATTTCCTTGGCCGACTCGATATTCACCTGCAACGCTGTATCCTCCTGACCCGTACCCGCTTTGATATGGTTGCCGCTATTGACGTCGATGACATGCATGGCCTCCGTGTGTTCAATGTAGAGATACACACCCGAACGGATGGTCACTATTCGACCGAAGGCACGACGGATATCACGTTGCACACCGAACTGCTCAAAAATGGGGGTTTCCATTTTGTAGAGCTTGACGATATCGGCTTTGTCGGGCGCAATGGTGCGGATGAAATCCCTCACCTCGTTATAGACATCCTCATTGTCGCAGTACACCGTGTTGAAATCGTCGGTGAGCACATCGCGCAACAAGGCTGAGGTGGTGCTCAGTTCCGACTCGATAATCTGAGGAGTGTTGACCGTCTTGAGTTTTCGAGTCATGCGTCCCCATTTGTCCATCAGCATCCGCAAATCGGAATCCAGTTCCGCCACCGACTTTCCTTCGGCGACGGTGCGGACTATCAAACCAAAATTCTCGGGGCGGATACTCTGTATGAGTCTGCGCAAACGTCCACGTTCTTCAGAACCTTTGATTTTCTGCGAGATGGAAACTTTATTGGAGAAAGGCACCAATACCAGATAGCGTCCTGCGAACGACACATCGCCCGAAATTTTCGGACCTTTGGTAGAGATAGGTTCCTTGGATATCTGGCCCAGAAGAAACTGGCCCACTTTAAGTGTATTTGACAGGTTTCCTGTCTTTTCGAAAATCGGCTCTGGTTTGAAGCCGTCGAGTGTCAACATGGAGGCATCGCCGTTCATGGCGAGACGGAGGTATTTGTTGACCGAATTGTACTGCGGTCCCAGATCCAGGTAATGAAGGAAGCCGTCCTTCTCGTCTCCTATATCGATAAAAGCGGCATTCAGACCCGGCATAATCTTACGGACTTTTCCGAGAACAACGTCGCCTACTGTAAAATGATTGCTTTTCTTTTCTTTATGCAGCTCCACCAATTGCTTATCCTCAAGAAGGGCTATCTGCACATCATCGGCGGTAGCTGAAATAATCAGTTCTTTATTCATATTGTGAGCGTGTCAAAAAACAACGCCGCATAGGTAAAAAACAAAACAAATTACACCAATCGCCCGGAGGCGCAGTGTAATTTGTTTTAGTTTTCTGTTAGATGTCAAAAGAAATAAGGTAGGGCTTATTTCTTCTTGTGTCTGTTCTTGCGCAAACGTTTTTTGCGTTTGTGGGTAGACATCTTATGTCTTTTGTGTTTCTTACCGTTGGGCATAATTGTATATTTTTAAAGTTATTTCTTATGATGTTTCAATTCGGATATGAAAACTTTTGCGCTTATGATTTTCTCAAAAAATCGAGGTGCAAAATTACTAATATTTTTTTAAATAACGCTATTTTTTTTATAATTTATATTTCTTTTCCATCAAAAGCGATTGTATCTAATTACGAATAAACATATTAGTAATTAAAAAATAAGTTTGAAAATTACAATTCCCGAGATTCATCAGGAATTGTTTCACCCTGTTCCGGCATCTGTTTTTCACTTTTTTGATGTAAAAACACCCACACAAAAATCGCGACAGCGACAACCAATCCGCCAAAGGCCAAATACCATGGTGCATTCAAGGTCTCCGTAAATTGCATATCGACAACTCCCTTGCCGCCGAGATAATAAAGCATGATGGCAAGGGCGTTATTCAAAAAATGGACGGTGGCATTGATCCACAACGAGCCTCCATAATAGAAAAGGTAACCCAACGCGGCACCCAGTATGAAACGAGGCAGGAAAGCGAAAATCTCACCGTGAAAAATCGAGAATACAGCCGCTGTGAGCCAAATGGCGACATGGGGGTTGCGTACCATTCTGCAGAACAACTGCTGAAGCGCACCCCGGAACAGCAGTTCCTCACACAATGCCGGAACAAGTGCCATAACCAAAAGGTTGCTCATCAACGCCCCTACACCGTCTCGCATCAGGTATATTTCCACCTGCGCCTGTGTTTTCTCCCCCAGCTGCCGCATCATCTCTTCCATTGCCGAAAAACGCTGAGGCAGGTGCCATGCATCGTTGACCCGGCTCAGCCAGTCCGACATAGGCAAAAGGCATATGAGGATCAGACAGGCGGCAAGCAATTTCACCGCCATACCATCTACGGAACGAACCCCTAGATGGCGCAAGGGTTTGCCATAAAACAAAATGGCGAACAGCAACGCCGTGCAGGCAAACGAGACAATCTGCGTGACGGCCAGCAGCGCAAAGCGCCCGTCTGTACCGTCCGATGTCAATGCAAAAACAAGCGTGAAGCCTGCCGACAAAATGACCGACAGAATGAAAAAGAGGACAAATATCAGCGCCAATGCCAACAACTGTCCCCCTGGTTTTGTCTCTTTAAAAAACTGGTTTATCATATATTTTGTGACCCCGGCGGGATTCAAACCCACGACTTTCGGAACCGGAATCCGACGTTCTATTCAGCTGAACTACGGGGCCAAGTCTTCAATTTCGGTTTCCAAAACGACGACCTATTTTTTTTATTGTCTGTTTTGAAAAAAAATTTGCTCCCGACGGTTGGAGGTATCACGCATCGGCGAAAACCTTCCCGTCATCCAGTACAATCTGCAGCTTGGTATACTCGCTGTGGAAATCGTTTTTCAGACGGTCCAGATAGCGTGCACTCTCCCATTTGCACATGGGTAGGTCGTGAAGCAAACAGTTGCCGCAGGTTTCGGGAGTGGTGGCGGGAACTTCCGACTGGGTCAAGATCCATTCCAGACACTCCATGGTGAGCGAACGCATCTGCTCGACGGTATAATCCCCCGTCATGATGACGTACATTCCTGTCATACAGCCCATAGGGCCGACATACACCACGTCGTCCTTGGCCGACGAATTGCGGAACCAAGTGGCCATCAGGTGTTCGAGGCTGTGCATGGCCGAAGGGGCAACGGCAGGTTCCCGGTTGGGTTCTGTGATGCGAAGGTCGTATGTGGTGAATCCCTTGTCGATTCGGGAGACATAGATACCCGGTTTCAGGTGGGTATGGTCTATTGTGAAACTTTGGATGACTTCCATGGTAAAGCTTAGAGGGTTTCGAGATAGGTTTTGACAAAATGGAAGGAGCGGTCACACATGGAGGTGAGAAAATCCGCCCATTGCTGCTGATGGTCGTCGGTACGCCCCGGAGTGTCGCTGATGACACGCAGGCTGAGGAACGGCAGGCCGAGCAGATAACAGGTTTGCGCGATGGAGGCGCTCTCCATGTCGCAAGCCATTCCGTCGGGGAAGTGCTGCTTGATGCCGTTCTGGCGTTCCCGGTCGGTGATAAACTGGTCGCCCGTGCAAATCAGACCCGTCACCAGCCGTTCACCCGATTCCAGCGGAACGGCGCGGGCATGTTCCAACAAATGCGGGTCGGCATCGAAGCGTGCAGGCAACCCCTGTACCTGGCCGAGCACACAGTCTGGACTGAAGCCGCAGTCGACATCGTGGTAGACACACTGGGTGGCTGCCAGCACGTCCATCACCTGCATCTGAATGTCGATGCCTCCCGCCAGACCCGTACTGATAATGACATCCGGATGGTGCTCCTGTACTAGGCGCATGGTACCGACGGCGGCGTTGACCTTGCCAATGCCGCACTTCCATAAGACAATATCGTTGTTGGCCAAACGGCCTGTGGAACCGCCCAGGGCTTCGAGCATCTTGTTGTACTCGATATCCATGGCGACAATGAGTCCTACTTTCATATGTTCAATTATTTATCTTGTTTCTTAGGCTGCGGGTCGGAGGTGACGTCCACACCCAGTTTCTTGAAAATCTTTTGGTCTACTTCTCCCAGCATGGTCGTTGTGTGAACCTGACAGCCTTTCAGTCTCGGCAGCGTTTCCAAAGCCTGCTGGCAGTTTTCGTCGGTGAGGCTGAGCATGGAAAGCGCCAGCAGCACCTCGTCGGTATGCAGACGGGGATTCTTGCCGTGGAGAAGGCTGGTCTTGGTATATTGAATAGGTTCAATATATTTCTGGGAAATCAGTTTGATGGCATGGTCTATCCCCGCCATGTGCTTGATGGCGTTGATGAGCATAGCGGCACAGGCGCCAAGCAGCGGACTGGAGTGACCGGTGATGATGGTGCCGTCTTCCATCTCGATGGCGGCCGAGGGGGCGCCTTCGGCAGCGGCTCTTATGCGGGCGGCGATGGTGGTGCGACGGAAATCGGTGGTGATCTTCATCTGTTTCATGAGGAGCGCGTTCTTGTCGACCTCGGTCTCGGGGATACGTCCCTGTGCGTACTTGCAGAGAGCAGCGAAATAGCGACGGATAATCTCATCTTTGGAGGCCTTGCAGCAGACCTCGTCGTCACAGATGCAGAATCCCGCCATGTTCACACCCATATCGGTGGGCGACTTGTAGGGATTTTCGCCGTAGATACCCTCAAAGATGGCGTTGAGCACCGGGAAAATCTCGATATCGCGGTTATAGTTGACTGCCGTTTCGCCATAGGCGTCGAGATGGAAAGGATCGATCATGTTGACGTCGTTGAGGTCGGCGGTAGCGGCTTCGTAAGCCACATTGACAGGATGTTTGAGCGGAATGCTCCAGATGGGGAAAGTCTCGAATTTTGCATAGCCTGCCTTAATGCCCCGTTTGTTTTCCTGATAGAGCTGGCTGAGGCAGACCGCCATTTTACCACTTCCCGGACCGGGAGCCGTGATAACCACCAGGGGACGGCTGGTGCGGATATACTCGTTGCGGCCGAAGCCGTTGTCGGAACAAATCAGTTCCACATTGGTGGGATAGCCTTCGATGAGGTAATGGTAGTAGACGTCGATACCCAATCGTTCCAGACGTTCGCGGAACGCCTGTGCGCTGGGCTGTCCGTGATACTGCGTGATACAAACTGCGCTGACCAGAAGGCCTCTGTTTTGAAACTCGTCGCGCAATCGCAGCACATCGTCGTCGTAGGTGATGCCCAAATCGGCACGGACCTTGTTTTTCTCGATGTCGCGGGCGCTGATAGCGATGACGATTTCTGCATCGTCACGCAGCTGCATGAGCATTTTCAACTTGCTGTCGGGTTCAAAGCCCGGCAACACACGACTGGCGTGGTAGTCGTCAAACAATTTACCGCCGAATTCTAGATAAAGCTTGTTGCCGAACTTGGAGATTCGCTCCTTGATGTGTTCGGACTGGATTTTGAGATACTTCTCGTTGTCGAAACCGTTTTTCATAAAAAACCAAATACTAAACCCCAAACAACTTTGACCGAAAGCCGTTGAGGAGATGTTATAAAATAATGAAATACGGGATACAAAAATACATACATTTTTAGAAACAACCTGCCCGGAAACGAACAATGGAATCTGTTCCATATACATTTATCACTCACAGCCAAACATTTAAACTGTTGAAAAAATTTTTCCGCCTCCCGACAAAAGGGTGCCCAAAAGGAAAAAAACGGAATGTTATAAAACAAAATGAGGCATGTCACGTTACAGTGACATGAAGAAAAAGTTTCTGGTTCTTGTCATCACGTTGTTCACCCTGGCTGTTGCAAGCTTGATGGTGGTGCAGTATGTGCAAATGAAACGTACCGTGACGGTAAGCGACAACCTGTTCAACATCAGCGTCAACAACGCAATGGACGACATGATTGAGCAGCTGAACCGTCTGAAGGTGGAAGACTATATCGGCCAGCAGGACCGATACATGCTGCTGAAATACAAGCGGATTGAGGAACTCAACGGTCAGATGCAGGACATCATCAAGAAAAACTATTCTGTTTTCTACGATACCAACCTGGTGCAGATGGGTGTCACCATGATCGACAGCGTGCGGCTGCTGCCTGGTGCCACCGTCAGCCGCGCCGACAGCAACGCCATCAACAGCTACAACACGCTCCTGAACACGCGCGACCGGCTGCAGAACGGCAACGACTTCTATGAAAAGTTTGTCAACGACATCTCTGAGTATGTGGTCGACAACATCATGAGTTCCAGCAGCTTCAACCACGAATTGCTGGATTCGCTGATTACCGACAAACTGATGGTCAACGGTGTGGATATCGCCCCTTACATCGGCATTTACGACTACACCAACGACAAGTTCCTGTATTGCAACACCGAAGGTCAGGAACAGAAGCTGCGTGAATCGCCGTTCAAATACAGTTTCCATCCCAACGGCATGATGTCGCCCAACGAATACTTCATCGTGCTGCACTTCCCGCTCTCCTCGCTGCTGCTGAAAGAGAACTCCACGCTCTATTTTGTCATCAGCTTTGCACTGTTGTTCCTCTTGCTGCTGCTGTTCTTCCTTTCGATGCGCACCATTGTGAAACAGGAAAAGCTGGACGAGATGAAGACCGACTTCATCAGCAACATGACGCATGAAATTAAGACGCCCATAGCCACCATCAGCCTGGCTTGCGAGATGCTGCAGGACCCGAGCATCAGCACCGACCCGTCGAGCAACGGCACCTATCTGGGCATCATCGACGAAGAGAGCCGGCGCATGCGGCTCCTGGTCGACACCATTCTGCAGAATGCCAAGATGTCGAACAAGAACTTCTCGATGCATCTGCAGGAGATTGATCTGAACAGCATCATCGAGAAAGTCGCGCAGAGTTTCAAAATCAAAATCGACAATGGCGGCGGAACGCTCCATTGCGACCTCCAGGCCCATCCCTCCACCCTGCTGGGCGACGAGCTGCATATCACCAACCTGGTCTACAACATGATTGACAACGCTGTGAAATACTCAACCCAGACACTCGACATCCGGGTGGCGACCCGCGTCAAGGACGACAAAATCGTGTTGACCTTCACCGACCACGGTATCGGCATCAGCAAGGAAGACCAGAAACACATCTTCGAGAAATTCTACCGTGTGTCGACCGGCAACGTACACAATGTCAAAGGATTCGGCATCGGACTGAATTATGTATGGCAGGTTGTCAAGCTGCACGGAGGCGACATCACCGTAGAGAGCACCGTGGGTGAGGGTTCCACCTTCACCATCACGCTGCCGAAACAATAGCACTGCGTTCCGACTATTTTGTCTGCACCAGTTCGCAGGCGTTTCCTAGCCAGATATTCATTTCGTAACAATGGGCTCCACACAGGTAGAGACCACTGTCTTCCGTGTATTTTAGGATTTCCTTGCGGGTGGCAATGGCCTGCGTGGGATTGTTGTCGTATCGGGCGCAGCATTCGGGATGGAGCAGCTGGAGGTCTTGTGCGTGGAGCAAATCGCCAGCAATCAGACAGTTGTCAACGATATAGACCGTATGTCCCGGTGTGTGACCCGGTGCCAGACGGGCAACCACAAGACCGTCGAGCAGTCTGTCGCCATCGTTGAAAGGCTGTACCCGGAGGGCGTAGGATTCCAGCACCTTCTTCCAGAGTGCGTTTTGCGACGCCATAGGACCGTTGTCGCTCCATGCGTTGAACTCGTCTACCGAGAGATAAATCGTGGCATTGGGGAAGACGGGTATGCCTCCCTTCAGAAGTCCGCCGATATGGTCGGCGTGCAGATGGGTGAGGAAGATGGCGTCGACATCCTCGGGACGGACATGCAGCGCCGCCAGCTTGTTGAGCATCTTGCCTCCGTTGTCGGCACCCAATCCTGCGTCAAAAAGGACGGTATGTTCATCGGTGACAGCCAGATAGACGTTGATGGCCGACTGGAACGAGCCGTCGGGAGCCAGCTCCTTCAAAAGGCTGTCGGGTGTGGTGGCTTTGAAAAGGTCGACGGGCATCGTGTTCTCCAAGTCGTGGATGCCGGTGATGGTGACACCGTCGGCTTCGCCGTTAACGGCAATACCGCCGCTGTCGGGTACAAGGGTGTCGTCCGCCGGTGGGGTGGCGGAATGGCAGGAAACGAGTGCGAAGGTTAAAAGCAACGCTGGAAAAAAAAGACGTGGGGTCATGGGTTGATAGGTTTAAAGGGGTTAAAAGTTTACAACTTTACATCGCCCACACCAGCAGTCCGCCGGCGATGATGATGCCGCTGACAAAGAGGTCTATGAGACAGAATCCCATGATGTCTTTGGCTCCCAGGCGGGCAATGGCTAGGGCGGGCAGCGCCCAGAAGGGCTGTATCATGTTGGTCCACGCGTCACCCCAGGCAATGGCCATTCCGGTCAGTCCGGGGTCGACGCCCAGTTCGCCGCCGGCGGTGAACATGATGGGCGCCTGGATGGCCCAGTGTCCGCCACCCGAGGGGACAAACATGTTGAGCAGCGCGGCACACAGGAAGGTGAGCAGTGGATAGGTAACCGGCGACGAGATGCTGATGCAGGCATTGCTGATGACGGTACCGAAGCAGATGCCGCTCTCTCCCACCCCGGTAATGATGCCCATGATGCCGGCATAGAAGGGAAACTGGAGGATGATGCCTGCCGCTCCCGAAGCGGCCTTGCCGAAAGCACGCACATACGCCAGCGGCGTACGGTGGAAGAAGATGCCCAGAAAGAGGAACAGCATGATAACCGTACCCAGGTCGAACGCGCCACCCCGGAATCCGAGATGTATCACCAGGTAGGCACCGCCCAGCAGGACGATGAGCAGCGAAAGCAATCGGCTCTGTTCCAGCTTCTCAGCGGGTGTGGAAGGGGTAACAGATGCCGGCGGCTCCTCTTCTTTCAGCAAGTCGGGATCGACCGCCACCACGGCATTCCCCTTGGGGTGCATCAGCGTGTTGACCACCGTGATGGCGACGATGACCAGCACCACCATGGCCAGATTGACAGGATGCAGAATGGTATGCGAGACAGCAAGTGGATCGACGATGGCGCCATTGGTGGCGTTGGCGAGGTCCGGACCCGGGGTGGCCAACTTGAGGGGCACGGAACCCGAAAGTCCTGCATGCCAGACTACAAAGCCGCTATAGGCGGAGGCTATCAGCAGCCGGTAGTCGACACCTTGCAGCCGGCGGGCAATCTCCTTGGCGAAGACGACGCCCACGATAAGACCGAAACCCCAGTTGAGCCAACAGGCAATGGACGAAACCACGGTGACCAGGGCTATCGCGGCGGCGGGCGATTTGGGAACCGACGCCAACCGGGCTATCGACCGCTTCAACAAAGGGGCCGAAGCTAGCGCCGAACCTGTGACGAGCACCAGCGCCATCTGCATGGCGAAATCGAGCAGTCCCCACACACCGCCACCCCAGTGGGCGACCACCTCGACGGGCGTTTGCCGGCAGATGGGCATAGCCAAAAGGGCCGCCGCAAAAGTCAACAAAATAGCAAAGAGGAATGGTTCCGGCATCCATCGCTGGACCAACTTAACAGATCCGTTTATAAGTTTCTGAAACATAATTATTCAATATTCGTAATTTCAATCTTGACTTTAACTATAGAATGATTCTACAGTTTTTATTTCACTATGCCTTTGACTTCGAGACAAACTTTGACATTATATTAAAGTGTAAATTTAAATAATATATTATAATTATCTTTATATCATTAATTTTCATCATATATATAATTTAATATAAACGGAAGTAATTCTGTTTCAAAAATGTCGTGTCGGACAATGCGGTAATGCTGGCGATAGGCAGCGTTGTAGCGACGGCTGTGGTGGACGGCATAGTTTCCAGAGGCAAGTGTCTGCACAATGGCGGTGCTGTCGGCTTCGATATTGCCCGGGAGAGGTTTCAACGACGGTAACTGCTCGATGACCATTTGCCAACATCGCTTCCAGAAATCCAGAGAGACGCGATTGTTCCCCAGAGGCTTTGCGCTTCGGAGCAGCGCCGAAACCATTGACCCCATAGGGATTATACCCCGACGGACATAGTTGACATCGACCCGGATGTATTCGCCCAACAAACCCACAGGATAGTAGAACAGTGGACTGTCCCAGTCGGCGGGGTCCGCATGCTCGATTTCGTAGTTGATATAGTCCACAGCCCCCATCGAATCGGAAATGATGTGTTCCGGACCGAAATAGCCTTGAAACAAGAATTTGTAAAGGTCTCGCAAATCCGACTGCGGGAATTTCTCCATGTACGCCTGGCAAATATGGCGGCACTGATCTGACAGAAAACCAGCCGGGGGATCCTGCTGTTGCGCCTGCAACGCCGGGAGGGAACCTACCATTGAGAGTATCATGAAAAAACTAATAATTAACCTTTTAAGCATATATTGAATAAGATTGTTTCAAATGCAAATTTACATAAAAAATGTTATTATCGACAACAGCCCGTCCCAATTCATTTTTTCTTTGTATTTTTGCAGATTGAAAACAAATCAACACGTCAAGCAATGAAAAGATACATTCTCTCTATTCTTCTGTTCATAGCAACGGTCGTTCCGGCAATGGCCGATTCGCCGCTGACCAGCACCGTGTGGTGGAAACACTACGCCAAAAACAAAGTCATTGTCGAAGCCAGCGAATCGGGCTGCACCGAGCGGGTCATGAACCTGATATGCGACGAAAAGAGCCCGTTGGACCTGCGGCTGGCGGCGGTCAACGCGCTGGGTTGGGCCTTCGAGGGCCAGAACAACTACGAGCGCTGCCTCGACCACTACTTGAAGAAACACCCCCTGGCCATGGAAGACGAGGAGAACCCTTCCTCGGCCGAGACGATCTGCGTGTTCGCCTACCTGATGGCGCTCGACAACTACTTCGAGGTCAACAACGCGCTGGGCATGGCCACCCGCGCCGAGGAGATGAATCCCTCCAGCAAGGGCATCGCGCTCATCAAGGCGCTGATTTCGGCGCAAATCATCATGGCCGACAACTGGTGCGAAGTCTACAAGGTGGTGGCTCGTGTCGCCTACGACCGCAAGCTGGACAAGGACGTCTCCGACAGCATGGTCGAGGAAATCATGGACTATATCAAGTTGTATCTGGATTCCTGCCACTAAAAGCGATGCTGAAAACAAAACGAAAAATTCTCCTGTTGTTAATGTTCCTCGCCTTCAGTTGGCAAGCGAACGCGCAGCACTTCACCATCAGCGGCAGCGTGACCGACTCCACCAGCGGCGAGACGCTCATAGGCGCCACCGTCATGGACCTCCGCAGCGGCAAGGGAACGCGCACCAACGAGCAGGGTCGCTTCTCGCTGACACTGCAGAGCGACAGCGTGGATCTTCGGGTGAGCTACGTGGGCTACCAGAGCCAGCAGGAAACCCTACTATTGCGCTCCAACCTGAAACGTATCTACCGCCTGCAGTCGAGCGTGACGCTCAAAAAGGTGGTGGTGCGCGGCGAACGCATCGCTGGCGCCGAATCGTCGCAGATGAGCGCCATGGATATCCCCATCGAGCAGATCAAGTCGGTGCCTGTCTTGTTTGGCGAGGCCGACATCGTCAAGGCCCTCCAGCTCTTGCCGGGCGTGCAGAGTGGTTCCGAGGGCAGCAGCGGCTTCTATGTGCGCGGCGGCGGTCCCGACGAGAACCTCTTCCTCCTCGACGGCGTGCCGCTCTACAACGTGAGCCACATGGGCGGCTTCTTCTCTGCCTTCAACACCGACGCCGTGAAAAACGTGACGCTCTACAAGGGCAGCTTCCCCGCCCACTTCGGCGGCCGCCTCTCCAGCGTGCTCGACGTCACCACCAACAACGGCAACGACAAGCAGCTGCACGGCAACGCCTCCATCGGATTCATCTCCGCCAAACTCAACCTCGAGGGACCCGTCAAAACCGAGAAGACTACCTTCTGCCTCTCCGGACGCCGCACCTACGCCGACTTCCTCCTACAGCCGCTGGTCCGTCGCCTCGCCGACCGCAGCGAGTATAAACTCCGCGCCGGCTACTATTTCTACGACATCAACGGCAAGCTGACCCACCGTTTCAGCGACCGCAGCCGCCTCTTTGCCAGCCTCTACCTTGGCAGCGACGTGGTCTACACCCGCATCCGCACGCTCGCCACCGACGTGCAGGAACAGTTCCTCAACTTCGACAACAGCTGGGGCAACATCGTCTCCTCCGTGCGCTGGAACTACGAGCTCGGTCCGCGGCTCTTTATGAACGTCACGGGGGCTTTCACGCAGTACCGCAACAACATTCATGTCGCCTACGAGACCCAGGCCGCCGCCACCGAGGAGTCCGAGGGCGACGCCAGCGAGTTCAAGATGGACTACCTCTCCCGCATCGACGACTTCACCCTGAAAACAGACTTCGACTTCACACCCAACCCTAGCCACTTGGTCAAGTTCGGCGCGGGCTACATCCACCACCACTTCCTGCCTGAGGTCTCCAGCGCACACCTCGACGCCTACAGCGCGGCGCAGATGAATGGCTCTTTCCTGCTCGACACCTCGGTCAACTCCGCCGCCATTCCCGCCGGGGAACTGACGCTCTACATCGAGGACGACTGGAGCCTCAACGACGTGGTGAAAGTCAATGGCGGACTCAACCTCAGCGGTTTCGCCGTCGACGGCACCTTCTACCCCACCCTCCAGCCGCGCCTCTCGGGCAGGGTGCTGCTGGGCGAAGGCTTGTCGCTCAAAGCGGGCTACTCCTACATGACACAGTTCATGCACCTGCTGTCGACCACCAGCGTCAGCATGCCCACCGACCTCTGGGTCCCCGTGACCCGCAACGTCAAGCCTATGTACGCCCACCAGTGGGCGGCCGGCTTCTTCTACGAGAACGGCAAAATCGGCGACTTCTCCGTCGAAGGCTACTACAAGCGCATGAGCAACCTCCTGGAATACAAGGACGGTGCCTCCTTCTGGGGCAGCAGCGAAAGCTGGGAGGAAAAGGTCGTGATGGGCGACGGCTGGGCCTACGGCGTCGAGTTTCTGCTGCAACGCAACATCGGCAACCTCACCGGCTGGATTGGCTACACCTGGAGCCGCACGATGCGCCTCTTCGACCGCCCCGGACAGGAAATCAACGACGGCAAGCCTTTCCCCGCCAAATACGACCGACGGCACGACCTCAGCATCGTGCTCTGCTACAAGGTGTCCGACCGCATCGACATCAGCGCCACGTGGGTATACAGCACCGGCAACGCCGCCACGCTGAGCCTCCAGGAATACGCACAGGCGCAGGAAACGGCCAACGAATACGCCGACGTCGACCCCGAGGGGTGGAACGGCTATCTCTCCCTCCCCAGCGGTCGCAACAATTTCCGCATGCCCGCCTACCACCGCATGGATCTGGGCGTCAACTTCCACCGCCAGTTCAAAAACTGCTCCCGTACCATCAACCTGAGCGTCTACAACCTCTACAACCGCAAGAACCCCTACATGATATACGAAAGCCACGAGTACCAGTACGGCGCCTACAACGGCGCCCTCGTCAAGCTCTCCATCTTCCCCGTCCTCCCCTCCATAGCCTACACCTTGAAATTTTAATTCATACAACACCAATTATGTCCCTGAAATTAAAGTCAATAATTACCTCCATTTTAACCCCAGCTTTAAGCCTCCTGCTCCTCTTCTCCTCCTGCGAAGAGGTGATGGAATTCGACATCGACGAAGGCGAGCGCTTCGTCGTTGTCAACGCGCTCCCCTGCACCGACAGCCTCCTGTTCGTCAACGTCACCTACAGCCGTTTCTTCCTCGACAACCAGCCCTTCCCCGCAGTCGACGACGCCACGGTGAGCGTCGAGGTGAACGGTACGACCCTTTCGCCGACAGGACGCGACGGCGCCAACTGGCTCTTCAACTACCAGGCCACCGCCGGCGACCGGCTGACCCTGCACGTCTCGGTCCCCGGACACGACGAGGTGTCCGGCAGCACCGTCGTGCCTCCCCTCCCCGACATGACCGACCCCGTCGCCGAAATCGACACCCTCCAGCCCATCACCGCAGGCGACATCCTCTTCACCCTCACCGATCCCGTCGAACTGAAAAACTACTACTACATCTATATCCTCGAGCGCGACAGCGGCTCCCGCTGGAACCAGTGGGAAACCAAGTGGGACACCATCGACACCGTCATCTTCGCCTACCTCAACTGCATGGACCTCCAGCTCACCGACCCCGCCGTCAACCGTTCCGAAGGTCTGTTCGGCTATTTCGACCGTCTGCTGCTGAGCGACAGCCTCATCAACGGCGAGGCCCACGAGGTCAAAATCACCCTCCCCATGCTCAAGGACACCGCCGAGCACCCCCTCCTGCGACAATACACCCTGGTCGTCGAGTCGCTCAGCGAGGAGGCCTTCCACTACCTCTACGCCGTCACCAAGGCACAAAGCATGACGCAGTTGTTCGCCGAACCCGAGCGCATCTACACCAACCTCACCGGCGGACTGGGCATCTTCGCCGGCATCGCCAAGCGCGTCTATCGGCTCGAATTCGTCTACAAGGAGCAGGATGATCCCCCGCGCCTCCCACGACGACGATAATCAAAAATCAAAAAAACAAACGCAAACGATAAGCGAAAAACGAAAAAGTCCATCAGCACCTCACCCCCCATGAAGAAAACATTGTCAATTCTGGCTCTTGCAGCCATTCTCTCCGCCGGAGCGCCCGGCCTGCGGGCCCAGGTTGTCGAAGCCCCGGGCACCCGCGAATACATGTCCGTGGTGAATCTCGACGGCCATTACGGAGTCATCAACGAGCAAGGCAAATGGGTCATCCCGCCGCAACTCGATGCAATCTTCGGTTCTTCGCCAAACGGCTACATCCTGGTGGTCCGTAACGGACGCTTCGGTTATGTCGACAAGTACGGGAAATGGTTAATCCCCGCCCGGTTCGATAACGCCGACCTTTTCACCGACGAGGGTCTGGCCCGCGTGCAACTGAACGGCAAATGCGGCATAATCGACGAGCACGGCAAGTTCGTCATTCAGCCTCTCTACGACGACATCAGCTGTTTTTCCGACGAGGGTCTGGCCCGGGTGAAGCTGTACGGGCGTTACGGGTTCATCGACCGGAGCGGAAAGATGGTGATACCGGCCCACTTCGACTATGCGAAGTCCTTCTCCGGCGGTGAGGCGTTTGTCATGCTGGTCAACAAATGGGGATGTATCGACACCCGGGGCAACTACACGGTGCCCTGTGTGTTTGATGATTTCATCAATTGCGAGGATGGGACGATCCTGGCCTATATCGGCGAAAAAGAGGGTCTGATCGACCGTCGCGGCAATCTTCTGCTGGCGGCAAAGTACGACATTTTGGGTTGTTTCAACACCGCAGGGATCGCCTTTGCCTGGATGGACGGAAAAGTGGGGTTCCTCGACCGGAACGGCCGCTGGGTGGTACCCCCGCGCTACGACTACGCCTTCGACTACAACGAGGCCTTTGTGATGGTGAAAATAGGCGATAAATGGGGTGCCGTCAACGCCAAGGGTGAGACGGTGATACCGGTGGAGTACGACGACCTGTCGTGGGTTTCCGACTACGACCCTATCCTGTTCCGCAAGGACGGCAAGTGCGGCTATTTCGACCAGAAGGGCCGTACGGTGATTGCGCCGCAGTACGACGATGCCGACGATTTCAACGATTGGGGGCAGGCCTTTGTCAAGGTCGACGGCTTGTGGGGTCTGATCGACACAACGGGGCGGGCGCTGACGCCGGCCATCTACGACTATTACGATATGGTTTCCGATGACTTATACCATGTGCAGCTCGACGGCAA
>JAEEGL012372550.1_pt1 | contig 16213 bp, 11 predicted proteins | sample 9134231 | NCBI WGS metagenome assembly JAEEGL01 (sample SAMN16246548, study PRJNA631951) | gut metagenome | biome: gut microbiome; feature: rumen; material: fiber-attached | host: Bos | place: Iran: Karaj | collected 2018-10
AAATATTGCAGTATGATACGAGATTTTTGGGTGAAGAACTATCTTTCCATTCGCGACAAGCAGGAATTAAGCTTCGTGGCAAAAGGACCATCTTCGGAACTTGTTACCGAAGTAGCTGACGGCGTGTTCTTATACAAGTTGGGCATCTTATATGGTTCAAACGCTTCGGGTAAGTCGAATATGCTGATAGCCATGAACGAGGTGTTTCGTCTGTTGATTATGCCAAAATCGGATGCAACAGTCGAAATTGGCGGTTGCATTCCATTTGTGCTTACCAAAGATGAGCCAACGGAAATGCACGTGTCGTTCTATGCCGATGGCATCCGATATGATTACGATGTCAAGTTTAACGGCAAGCACATCCTGAGTGAATCCTTGTACTATTACCCAAACAAATCTAAATCTTTGTTTTATGAGCGTAGTTTTGTAGGTGAGAATGTGCAGGCTGACATCAAGTTTGGTGCGAGTCTCAAACTGCAAGTCAAGACGCAGGAGAGCATACGCGAAAACACTTTGAACAATCATAGTGTATTGTCCGTATGTCGAAAGGCTGCCTTGAAAGAAGACATTGCTCCGTTCAATACACTCCACGCTTGGATTATGGCTAATTATCACGATGTAGATGGGGATGTAGAAAAGGGACTTGTTGAAATCTTGAAGGATGCTTACAGCAATTCCAAGAAGCGAAAGTTCTATAACACCATGCTCCAGAAGGCAGACTTGAATATCTTGGAGTATCGTCCTATTGTGGAAGACCGTTTTGTGCCTAATGATTTTCGTAAACGCATCCAGAAGGAGAACATTCCAGAGGAGATGAAAAATGTTCTGTTGAAGCCAACCACAGATTCTATTACTTTCTTGAATCATTCTGCCAATGGTGACTTTGACATTCCGCTCAGATGGCAATCGAAAGGAACTCAAAAGTATATTCGCATCTTAGATGCGCTTTATGATATGATAACAAGTCCTCATGTCTTCTTCCTTGACGAATTGGGAGAGGACTTGCACAACGACTTGTTGTACTATTATCTCAATGTTTTCATCTTTAACTCCGACAAATCCCAGTTGATTATTACGAGTCAGGAGACAACGCTTCTTTCTCAAGATTTGATTAACGAGAACCGAGGCGTGGTATGGTTTGTAGAGAAAAACAAGGAGACTGCATCCTCCGAGTATGCTCGTGGTGATTCATTCGGCTTGCACAAGAACCTTTCGCTATACAATTCTTATCGTATCGGTCGATTGGGAGCAAAGCCAGAACTGGGTAGTATCTTTATAAATCTGGAGGACTGACGATGGGAAAACTACGACAAACAGCCCTCATATTGGGAGAAGGACCAACCGAGTTCTTCTATTTCAAGTCTTTGTGCGACGTGTTCAAACGTCTGACTATCAAGCCAGATTACCCTAAGCATACGAGTATAAAGGAACTTGAACTCAAAATAGAAGATGGTATATCTATGGGCTACAACCATATCTTCTGTGTCATCGATATGGATACAAAGGACGAAGAACCTGAGCGTTCCCAATACCAGAAGCTAAAGGCAAAGTATGCCAAGCCAATCAATAAGCCGAAGAAAGGCATATATTGCGAGGTCGAGTTCTTCGAGACACACCGCTGCACCGAACTGTTCTTCCTCTATTATTTCAGATATACTTCACGGCCATACGATGAGCAAGAGCCATTGCTCAAAGACCTCAATCAATGTGTTGAGTATCGCAAAATGATAGATTTCTTCATCAAGACCAAAGGCCTGCACAACTACTTTGAACGCAATGGAGGTAGCCTCGAAAAAGCTGTTGCCAATGCCAATCGTTCAATGGATGAGAAACTCTCTTATAGGAGGAATTATACCTTCTCAGAACTCGGAAGACTGATGGAAAAACTGAAGGGGCTGGAATAGTGTAGACTATGGCAACAACGAATGAAAAAACAGTATGATTTAAGGTGTTATAAAGATGAATTTGTAAAAGCCTCAGTCTAACGAGAAGGGCAAGAATTTTCGTGGGGATATTCGGTGGATTTCTGGTAGCTTAAAATAATTACTCCATGTCAATTTGTGAGATTGCGTTTCATATTTTGAGCAACAGAGATTCGGGAAAAAAGATAAGACCACGCTTTTTGTAATGGCGTGGTCTTATCTTAAAAAATCAATCTAAACGGATTTTGTAAGTATTTTGCCCAATCATTACGATTGCAACAGAACCCGGTTTTAAGTTTGTGTTTATTACGGCAGAACCGTTTCTTATAGTTGTTGTACTAATCAATTGCCCGTTAATGGTATATATGCTTACCTTTTCGCCATCAGCATCGCTTTTTACTATGATATCGTTTCCGTTGGTTGTTATGTTGCAATCGTTTGTTGATGTTGCATCTATTTGTGTTGTTGCTCCTCTATTGGCAGAATTTTGCCAAACCAACTCCATGGAGCACTTGCTTTGTATTTGTTAATAGCAGAGGCTGGCACATAGAGAGTCATGTGTAAGACATAATTACCGAATGCGCTTTCTCTTGTTTTTGGTAAATTAGTTGCGTAACAGTAAACTTTATTTAAGCTACTGCATCTATCATCGAAAGCGCCGTCTCCGATGCTAGTCACGCTGTTTGGAATAGTGATGGATGTAAGTCCAGAGCATCCATAGAAAGCGCTTTTTCCAATGCTAGTCACGCTGTTTGGAATAGTAACGGATGTAAGTCCCGTGCAGCCAAGGAAAGCGTCGTTTCCAATGCTAGTAATGCTGTTTGGAATAGAATAAGTTGTCTCTTTTCCTAGATACCTTACAAGAGCATTGCCTTTTATACAAATGCCTGATTCTGTTCTTACATCACAAACAGTTAAATCTGAAGGGATGGTATTGCTTTGATTGTGAAAATTTTCTTTTGTTACATAGCAGTAATTGAAAGCTTCGTATCCAATGCTAGTTACGCTGTTAGGTATAGTAATGGATGTGAGTCCAGAGCAATAACCGTATTTGTATTCGGTTGTTACACAATACTTTATACACTAAACGATAGAAAAGTGGTTGGGTAAATTCTGTGGTGCGTAATAAAATGTGAGATTTAACATTTTTAACTTATTTGCACCATGTTGAATAGTTAAGATGTAAAGTGTAGTTTGCAAAACAATTTTATGTATTTGGTATTTTACGAAGTTAGACCGAAGTAATCTTAAAAGAAAAATAACATCTTTAATTTCAATTAACATTCAGATTAGCATATCTGTACATTTATAAGGTCGGTCATACAAAAGTACAAAACATATGCAACTGACGAAGAATTCTCAGCCAAGGCCCAAATCTTATCTTTTGAAATAATTGCACAGAATATATTTGTTCAATCTGTTTTATATGGATATAATGCTACTCCTATATTAAAAAACGAGCTGTTTTCTGCATAAAATAGTTAAATTATACCAATAAATATTAGTGAAATGTTGTTTTATGACGATTTTTTCGTAACTTTGCAACGTTATTGAAATGTTTTGTTATGCTAATTAGGATTATTACAACGAATTTTCGGTCGTACGGGCAAGAAACGGAATTTTCCATGTTGCCGTCGTCTAATGTCCGCAGGAAAGACTGGCATGTCCAGAACAAGGTCAGTGGAATCAAAGTATTGCGCACTGCCATTATTTATGGTGCTAATGGTGCAGGTAAATCATGCTTGGTAAAGGCACTTGGCAGACTTCAGACTATGGTGACAGTGGGATGTTTGCCTCCTACTGCCTTTAGGGATGCCAACAAGTATAATGACTCCCAAATACCAGTATCTATTGAAGTAGAATTTGGCACAGAATCAGACCAATACTCCTATGGTGTGAGCTATCGTGGCAACATCTGTATGGAAGAGTGGTTGTACTCTACTGCCAAGAAACCTGTATGCGTGTTTGAACGTAAATATGATGAGCGGACAGGTAAAACAAACATCAAATTGTCAGCAGAAAAAAAAGATACAGAGAAAACTAAGTTGCTAGTTTCGCTATTAGAGGACAACCTTCTAAAGGGCAATGAACTAATGCTGTCAAAATATGACGTAGTTAAGAACGCCCAAATGACGGATGCTTTTTTGTGGTTGACAACCAAACTGCATGTCATCTTCCCAGAGACACGTTCTACCTCCATCTTCGACAATAGGTATTCCGACGAGGGATTCAAGTCACAGTCCGAAGCACTAATTTCTGCCTTGGACCTCGGTATCAACGAACTGACCCTGAAGGATGAGGACATTGAGTCGTTCAAACAGAGCATTTCTGAATGGCCAGAACTGGTACAGGGCATGGATAGCATCGTCAAACGCCTGTCTCGCACACCAGAGAAACAAGGTGAGGTGATGATTGACACGGGTGCCTTCACAGTCAGCATGCGTCGTGAAGGCAACAAATATTTTGTTCGTCGCGTAAAAGCCCTGCATAAGGTGAACGACAGCCTTTATGACTTTGAACTGAAAGAAGAATCGGACGGCACACAGCGCATTTTCGACTTTGTGCCAATGGTGCAGAATGTCAAGAGCGAAGCATGTACATACGTTATAGACGAACTTGACAGAAGTCTGCATCCCACTTTGGTACGGGCATTGGTTTCGCGCATTATCAATGACAAGAACATGAAAGGTCAGTTGATTTTCACAACTCACGATGCAGGGTTACTTGACGGACAAGTGTTCCGTAATGACGAGATTTGGTTTGCTGAAAAAGACAGAGAAACATTGAGCACACACCTCTACACGCTCGACGAATTCAAACCTCGTGCTGACTTGGATTTGGAGAAAGGTTACCTCAATGGCCGCTTCGGAGCTATTCCTTTTTTGGCACGTTTCAACGACTTAAATTGGGAGTGATATGGGATTCAAAGTTAGAGGTTATACAAGGGATGTCCCACAAGATAAGGTTCGAGACTATTCACTGTTTGCCATAGCAACAGAGGGAACGGAACGCGAACCTGATTATTTCAGGCTTTTTGATGGTATTGACCGTATCAAAGTCGATATTATTGAGCCAGAAACACTGGATGATGAAGAATCGTCTGAAAAACGGAAAGCCTCTTCTCCATCAAAAGTTTTGGAGAAGGTCAAAGCGTATATCAGCAAAAATCAGTTGAGTGCGGAGAACGGAGACTCGCTTTGGTGTGTCATCGATGTTGATCGATGGCCGCAAGATCAGATAGAAGAACTGCATGCGTTTTGTGCTCAGAAGGACAATTGGCATCTGGCCATCAGCAACCCTTGCATTGAAATCTGGCTTTTGTATCATAAACGGACAGATTTGACTGACCTTGGCATCCTGACGGCCAAAGATGCCAAGCAAGCACTTGACAAGATTGAGAAGGGTGGCTATTACTATATCAAATATCTACCTTTGATGCTCAAAGCCATCGAGAATGCCAGCAATGCAGACTCAAATCCAAACGGATATATGCCTGAATTGTTGCAGACGAAAGTCTATCAGTTGGGGCGTGCGCTATACGAACGAATGGGCAAGGTTCGTTTTGAGAAATTCGTAATCTCATTGCCTGGTATAGAGAAGGAAATACTGAAAAAAAAGAATATTTGAAGTATTTCTATCATAGGTGTTTATAAGAAGTATGGAACAATAAAATTAGTAGATATGCAATTAGATTATCTTTATATAAAGGGCTTTAGGAATTATAAGGAAGCCACCATTAACTTCAACAACAGTACATTGATAATAGGTGCAAATGACGTGGGAAAGACGAACCTTATCTATGCCCTCCAGATACTTATGGATCGAGGATTCTCTGACTATAGCTTTGAATTAAAGGATTCGGACTTCTATGCCTATGAAAACACTAAAGAAGTTGTCATCAGAGCTTATTTGACCGATGTGGTAGAGGATTGTGTTGTGGCTAGAATGCCAGGATATATTAGTAATGACAGCAAAATGGTATTACAGTATAAGGCTTGGTATGAAAACGATAAGATAGAATATCAGTTCTACTGTGGAAAAAGTGACAGTGAAGAAGACTTGAAAGAATGTACAGGTCCGTTTTATCGCAAATATCTTAACATAAAATACATTAGCAGCAGAAGAGACTTTTGGAGCTACATTAACAAATCTAAAAAGGAATTGCTGAATAAAGCGAAACAAAATCGTAGTGATGAAGTCCAAGCTACAGATGATAGTCTTTATCACGAAATTGAAGAAAAGCTACGGTTTGTGGATGAAAAGATTCCAGAACTATCATTTGTAAAAAACGCAACAGACCAACTGAACGGAGAATTGAACAAGTTGTCAATTCACAATAAGGAACAGCAAGTTTTGTTTGATACCTCTGCAATGGATATAGAGCAGGTTATATCAAATGTATCCATTTCGTCGAAGCATCAAGGTAAGCGTCTCGTTATAGGTGGGGAAGGTCGAATCAATCAGATTTACCTGTCTCTATGGGCAACACAGAATCATCAATCGGCAATTTCTAATGAGGTATCAATAATATGTATTGAAGAACCAGAAGCCTATCTTCATCCACATCAGCAACGAGAACTTGCAACCTATTTAAGGGAAGCGTTGAATGGACAAGTTATACTTACCAGCCATTCACCTTTTATTGTCAGTGAATTTAGCCCCAATTCTATTATTCGGTTGTATAAGGATGAGAATAGTGAAACTAAGGTCGCATCCGATGGATGTTCAAAAGCTATTGAAGACGGATTTGAGGGATTAGGATATAGAATGAGTGTTTTACCTGCCGAGGCATTTTTTGCAGATTATGTGATATTAGTAGAAGGTCCTTCAGAGGAAATGTTATATAGAACACTTGCCAATCAAATAGGAATTGATTTAGATAGACTGAACATAAGTGTGCTTTGTGTTAACGGAGTCGATTTTGTGACTTATATAAAGATTCTGGAAGCAATGGAAATAAGATGGTCTGTTCGAACGGATAATGATAAGATACCAGTTCCTAAAACAGCTCAAACCAGATATGCTGGGATTGAGAGGGGAATTGACTGTTTCCTTGCTTCTTGGGAATTCAACAATGATAAAGACAGGGAACTGTTTAATGAACATAAGAAGCATCTGCGTTATACTGGAAGCAATATTCCACAAGAAGTAACAGAAGCAGTAGAATGGTTCAAGAACTTTCTTGATACACATTATATTGAAATTGCAGATGTTGATTTGGAAACAGACTTATATAGTAGTGGTCTTCATGACACTATAAAGAATTTTTATGACCCAGACAAAATAATGACAGAAGAAGAGGTTATAGAGGCCATGAAGAAGCATAAAGCAATTAATATGTATCAATTTTTAAAGAAAAATAAGAGTAAACTAAATCTGTTAAAGGATGATAAAATTGCCACACCTTTAGTAGATGCTAGGGATGTGATTGAAAAATTGTATGGAAGCGACAACGATTCAGAATAGTATCATTGAATATGGAGGTAATACCGTTGTTATGGCATCGCCAGGCAGCGGTAAAACCTTTGTTATCTCTGAGAAGATAAAGAAGATTCTTGGAGATGATTCATTGTTGAATTATCAAGGAGTGATAGCGATTTCATACACTCGTAAGGCTTCGAGCAACCTGAAGCAGAGAACGCTTGTAGATGGGGTATGGAGTAAGAATTCATTCTTTGGAACGATTGATAGTTTTTGTTTGACTCAAATTGTCCTCCCATTCGGGGGCTTTGCTATGGGGTATGCTAATTGCGAAGTCGTCCCCGTTGCTTATTGTGACTTAACGGAAGAGCAAAGGACAGAATTCAGGTGGCTAACAGAAGGTCATCCCCCATACGGTGAAATAAAGGTGCCAACGTGGAAGTTGTTTTATGGCCTATATACAGAAGGTAAGGTTATGATTGAAAGTCTTGAACTCTTGGCTTTGCATATTTTGAAAGAATGTCCAGCTTGCAGGAAGTATATAAAGGCGCGTTATAAGTATATCTTTATAGATGAATTTCAGGATGCGGATGAATATACTAACGGCATCCTTCTTGAACTGATAGACCTCGGGATTATAGGAAATGTGGTAGGCGATGTAAATCAGTCAATATTCGGATTTGCTCACAAGAGTAGTAAATACTTGACAGCATTGGAGCAACATCCTGATTTTACCTCATTCCGACTTGCCAAAAACTTCAGGTGTACTGCTTCCATCATCAATTATTCAAATCGGTTAATGGATAAAAATTGCACATTAATTGACACAAACGACGAGGGGGTAGAACTTATTTCTGTGGATGGGACAGAGGAACGTGTTGCTTCTTATATAGACAAATATATCAAAGAAGATTGTAAAAAGAATTCTGTGACAGACAAGAGTGATGTGGCTATTTTAGTAAAGAATAAGCGGACACAAGAACTCATAAATCAGTATTTGGAGACCCCTCATAGAGTTGTTGAATCCACAGAATTGGATGCCGATCTGAATCCAAGGTCAAGACTTTATGGACTGCTATTGCAGTTTTATTTGGATGTCACTATGCGTTTTATAGAAATAATAGACGAATTTCTTGATTATGAAGCACTGACAGAAAATGAGCGTAACAGATTGAACCAAATTAAAGATGAAATTAGATCCGTGGGTATGGCAGAAATAAGAGACGAATTGCCAAGACTATTCAAAGCAGTAGGTGATATTATTCTTCCTGAACAGAATGAGGGGAAATCGAAAACGCACCTAGAAACAATACTTTCAAAAAAAGAATTATTAGATACATATAACCCCATAACTGGGGATGAAGTCCTGATAATGACTTTACATAAAGCAAAAGGATTGGAATTCGATATAGTGTATCATCTTAATATGAACCAATGGGAATTGCCGTACAAAAAAATAATAAATGGAGATTTTGACAATCCTTCGTACCCTAATTGGAGGCAAGATTTGGATCTTCATTATGTAGGGGTAACAAGAGCTAAGAAGGCTTGTTACTTAATAACGAGCAGTCAGAGACGTAACAATGATGGGAATATAAAAAAATCACAACCTTCAGAGTTTCTATCTTTAAATGAGGTGGAGAAACTAAGACATGATTATACATTTTGAATCTTATCTAAAAAGTTGACATATTATGACAACGAACAAGCTTCTCATTATACAAAAAAAAGAACAGGATTGAGAGTTTCTGTAGAAGTATTGCATGGAACACAACTCGAAGAACTTGATGGAATGATGAAACTCTTGACTATGTATAAATCAAAAAAACTCGGGCGGAGACTAACATGATATTGTAGTTTCCGCCCGGATTAATGTAGATGTACTAAATCATTTCACTCGATAATATCGCTCACCTTAGCAATACGAGGTCTATGACGGTCTTCTCCTTCTGGCTTTGTATTTTCTATTCCATCTCGTGAAATTTTCAAAGATGGCAGAAGTGCATCTTTATCGAAAGTGAACTTTATAAAAGCAGATGAAACTATAGGCTTTTTAACCTCTTTACCATCATGTATAATAATAACATCTGGATTTGGGTTAGTATATGTAATCGACAAGCATTTCTCTTTGTCTATTTCATATACAAGTTCTGGTTCTCCTTTAACTTTAAAAAGCATATACCTGAACTTCTCGTCTTTGCCTGCATTGGTTACAATTACATATTTTGCTTTAGAGAAATCTTTAACTACAGCAAATGCGTGTAAGTCCATTTCAACTCCGACAGCAACACTGTCAATAGTTTCAATTTTATCCCAATGAACTTTATTCACATCAACAAAAACAAGGACTTTGGTTCTGTTCCACTTCTTTGTCAACGCAAGCTCTGGGTCATCGGTATAAACCAATCCTCGTTGTGGCACACTTACTTCAAGTTGATGAATAACAGATTCGTCAAGAATAACTTTTCTAAGATGGTCTTCGAGGAGTAAACCGCTATCCTCGTTTGGCAATAATGGATAAGCACCGATATTTACCTCTTCTATGGATTTGAGGAAATATGGAATACGATGTTCTTTCGCTTTCATTTTTAAGAGCATTCCCTTTTCATCCATACGTCCAGGAAACAGGATATAGCCTCCAATTATTTCTTTTGAAAATTTTTGTTCTCCTCGTCTACCATAATAAATAGCATCACGATAATGGTGCATTGCATCAAGTGTTTCTGGTACTGGTTCGTCGATTACAGAGCTTGTTTGTCCATCTCCATCACCTTTTACTCTATACTTTGCATCATATAGATATGTTAGCGTAATGTCATGGTCTTTCTTGTGAATATGCATCACAATATCTGGCTTTTGCTCTGTTGTAGCGGAACGCATGTCATCTTTATCCGCATTTCTGTTGAAGGAATACTGATAACCAACTTCTATTAAGTCCTCATTTTGAGGGTTTAAGTATGTTATATTTCCGCTTAATGAGCCGCCATTGAAAAGATCGAAAGCATTCTTGGTATCTTCGTGAATGTATTTTCGGATATGCTCTTTGTTTTTTGGGTCAATACCCAAAACTTTACAGACAAGCTGCTTAACCTTTAGAAAACACCACAACTCATACAATTTCCAGATAGGTTGGATTCCAACAGAAGTATTACCATGTATTAAGTCAAGACCATTTTGCAAAATAATCCAGTAACGATACACCTGAGAATAACCACTTCGTTGTTGCAGCACCATACTCTGTTGACGAAAACCATCGAACATACCAATTCCCTTGAAAAACGAATTTTGTCTTAGGATTTCCAGTTCTGCAAGTTTGTCTTTGAGTAAGTTGTATTCACTTTCTGATGTACCTTCTGTCAATTTCTTCAGGAGCAGAGATAGCTTTTCTATGATTCTAATAAGGGTAAACTTGACGAACCTGTTTTCTCGCGTATCTGTAGTTGACTCAACTCGTTCCGTCCTATAGTATTTACGTAATGCTTTTTGTTCATCATTGTAACGGTCATTTACGAACTTTTCAGCGACAAAAGGTGTCCATCCTTTAATCCGCTCGGCACGTTTATACTCTTCAATTTCCTGCATTTTATTATGAGGTTGATGAAGAATAAAATGTATAGACTGGATGTATCTATCAACAATTTGCTTAAACACAGAAAGCCATATCAGTTCATTATTGGCTTCATGTCCCATTTCAAACTGCTGAAATGTAAGCGTTAGATAACGAAATACAAGATCTCCATATTCTGAACGAATTTGTTGGATTATAATATCCAAATCATGTTTCGTATCAAGCTTCGGCGAAAGTACATCGAACTCAAATTTTTGCTGAATGTCAACGTTTTTTGAGTTTCTATAGTAAAATTCTAACGCAAAATGACCAGGTTGATTAAGGAAGTCAATATTACTATTAACGATGTACTCTCCAGTTGAAACTTGAACGCAATTAAACATAGATTCAACCTCTTTATTAGGATGAATTATACGAGGTTCTGTTTGTGCGTCAAAAACAGTTATTGATAAAGTATATTTGTGGTCTTCAAAAAAAACAGGTCTTGCAGTTTGCCATTCTGACTCAGGAACACTTTCCAACTGGTCTGTTTCTGGATTAAAAACCTTAAGCAGGCCACCAGATTGCATTGAGTAACTGCAATATTTGTCTGGTGAGAACTTACGTGCCCTCACCTTGAACTTTTTCCATGATGTTTTTATATCTGTACTACTTACCTGTATTGTATAAGCATCATTGTATTTATATTGCAGTAACTCCATTATTTAAAAGAAGTTTGTATAATAGCCCGTTAACTTATTATCCATCTCTGAGAGTTTCTTCATAACCTTGTCATACAAAGGCAATGTTGTTGTTTCTCCTTCTTCATTAGCTTGTGGAGTAAATGTTTTAGCAACATATTCCTTTAGGTCTTTTAATATGTTACTTTTTCCTTCTTGTGTTTCAAGCTGTTTTTGTTCACCTTGAACACGAGGTAAAATCTTTTCTAACAAAATTGCCAAGGTAGCCTCACCTATTAGATTTTCAATCTCGTCTGGGAAACCTGCCTTAGAAATAAGAACACTCAAATAAAGAATGAGTTCATTTTGTACTCGATAGCTCACTCTGAATGGAGTTTCATTTAATATACCATTTATGCTGTTCTTGTCTGCACTACCATCCGAGTTGCCCAACATCTTTGGGATTCTTTCCGTAATAATATCATGGTATCTATTATATCTTGAATCTTCTAACACCTCATATGCACGGACGAACTCAGACTTGAATTCTCGTAAGTCAACAGGTTTCTCTCTGTATTCAAGCGACAACCGACTTTCAGGACAAAACATATCCTCCATTTTTCCGCCATTCATTTCGATAGTAAATGCACGGTCAATAACCTTTCGGGAGAATTGATGTGTAGTATCATCCATGTTTACTGTACCAACGACAAAAAGATTCTCAGGCAAACGTAATCCATTTGCCTTTAAATATCTGATAATCTCCTCGTCTATTTCCGAATACAGTCTTGTTTCCTCATATTCCTCGCCATCAACAACGTACCCTTCTCGCTTAACAGGAACAGTCTTGACTAATTCGCAATTTGAGAACTTGTCCTTTGAAAGCAAAGGCTGGGTTACAATGCCATCATTGGTTTTCTTCCTAGTTTCCAACACACTAAGGAATTCGGCAAAATATTGTTCTACAGGTGCCAGATTCATTTCATCCAAGCAGAGGAAGAATGGTACGTTTGGATTGCAAATGGCTTTATAAGTGAATCTTATGAAATCTGTGAGTTCATATTTGCCAGACAAAGCACTATAATAACCAAGCAATTCTGTAGAATCGTGCCAATTTGGTTTTACTTCAATAAGGCAATAGTTGCCAGGCGTTGTACTGCCATTCTCACGAAGTTCACCCTTAGGGCATGTCATAAATGCTAATTCTTGAACCTTTTGGCTCTTTCCTGTTCCTGATATGCCTGCCAAAAGTAGAAATGGCTTTGTTTTAAGAGAAGTAATAAAGTCTACATCTCCATTGGATTCAAGAGCCTCTCTATAATCACTTTCTGCAGATTCTATTATTGTCTCAGTCTGTTTATCTACCTTTATATCTCTAATGTCTAGTGAAGTCGACACAATCTTGGAGTATGCATCATAATTGAATGGACACTCTGAGTTATACGACACCTCTGAAGATTTAACTTTAAGCCAAGGCACCAAATTTTCATTCAACATACTATTGAATATTCTTGTTGGTCCGACTTTTTCATCTGACTTCAAAGTTATGGTGTCATCTTTCTGTAATCCCAAATATATTCCTTCGGACTGAAAGAACAAATCTATACCATCATTTTTTAGTTTGAATAGATTGTTTTCTATACATATATTCAAAAAAGTAGCTACACGCAGTTCTATATTAGTCTCAAAAGGATTGTTTTTTAGCCACGATTTAAGAAATGCAATACGGGTAGAATTATCTAGTCCTTCGAGTATGAGATCTAAATTTATTATGTTACTTGCAAAATCGATAGTCTTTGGATAACGAATGCCTCCAGTTCTTTCTTTTGTCATAGACATAGCAGAGTTTTCAAAAGAAACTCTACCAAATCCGAACATCAAGGTAACACCCACATAGATAGATTCTATTTGGGAGGTCAACAATGGATTGTTGGATATTACAGAGTCAACATTTTGATCTGATAGATAGTTTTTGATATAATCAAGATATTCATCTTTTAGGCATATTCCATTTCGACCATTATCCTCGGAGTACGAAATGGTTTCCTTCTTATTATTTGACAAGTAAAGAAGATATGTGAGTGCTACAACACTACGTAACTCACTCAAAGAGGACTTAATACCAGTCAAAGAATTGAGTGGTTCACGAGATTTGTATTCTACTGGTTGTCTCATATTTCATTATTTTTAATTACAGTTGCGATAGCTTTTGCCAATAATGGTGGTACCGCATTACCCACCTCCTTCATCTGAATAGTTTTAGAGCCATAAAAGATGAAATTGTCAGGGAAAGATTGAATTCGAGCAGCTTCTCTGACCGTAAGACACCTGTTTAATACTGGGTGTGTAAAACGCCCCGAAGAAGGGGTGTCAAATCGAGTCGTTATAGTTGCTGCCACATCATCTTCCAACAAGCGACAATATGTTCCACTATAAATGGACTTAGTACGCTCTTCTTCAGGTAGCACCTTGCCACCTTCTCCAATAGGAACCATTGCCATTCTGCGTAATGCTATTGCATTGTGCTTGGTTGCTACATGATTATACAGAGTCTTGCTATTTCCTCTTAACTCTTTTTGGTATGTAGTTATAGCTTTCTTATCATATTTTGACACTTCTTCACCTTCTCCTGATGCTATAAATGGAAGGTCATAGATAGCATCTTTAACAGTTGTGTGTACACCTGTTGGTTTTGGTAAATCTATTTCTATATTCCCCAATTGTCCAATAAAAACAGCTCTATGTCTATCTTGAGGAACTCCGAAATCCGTAGCCTTTAAGACTCCGTACTTTACATCATACCCAACTTTGTTAAAAGCAGCAACTATTTCGTCCTTAAAATAACCGTTGGAGGTTGTGATAATTCCAGGCACGTTTTCAAGAACGAAATACTTAGGCCTAAACTCTTCAACGAACCTTACATATTGTTGAAATAAGAAGTTCCTTGGATCATCGAGACTAAGTCTCTTGCCTTTTTGTGAAAAACCTTGGCATGGTGGGCCTCCTATAATAACATCAATATGAGGATGTTTTGAATGAAGTTTCTTTATGTCAATTTCTCTAATATCACAAGCATACACGTCTGTGTCAGGATGATTCTTTTGGTAGGCAGATGCGATTTCTTTGTCAAATTCCACTGCAAAGGCGATAGAAAAATCTCCAGCCATCCTGAAGCCTTCAGACATACCACCAACACCTGCAAAAAGGTCTCCTATAATCATTTTATGAGTTCTTTTAGATTATTAATTCTATCGATGGCAATTTGGTAATATGACTGTTCAAGTTCAATACCTATATACCGCCTGTTATTTAGTGCAGCTGATACGCATGTAGAACCACTTCCCATAAATGGGTCAAGTACAACATCACCAGCATTTGTCAAAGTAGTGATAAGTGTATTCAGTATCGACAATGGCTTTTGTGTTGGGTGTTTGCCATGTTTTTTCTCTGAAGTAGGGCATACTGAGGATTCAAGAAAATCATGCAAAACATTGCCATTATTGTTGAAGGTTCCTGATGTTCCTTTATAGATAAAATATATCCAACATTCTGTAGAATTAACAAAATGTATGTTCATATTCCTTGGCATAGGATTAGTTTTGTGCCAAACCCCAGTTGTTTTGTAATAGAATCCATGTTTTTGACCAAGTTCGATTAAGTCTGAAACTTTAATTACAGCCATGAAAACTATCAATGTTCCTTTATCCTTTAAGACACGAGAACACTGAAGAAAGAACTTGTTCATATTTGATTTCCATACTTTATACTCCATATTATCCCATCCTGCATATGCAAATTGGTTATCACGCATTTTCCATAAATTAGTATTACGATTATGCATGAATAATCCAAGGTTATATGGAGGGTCTGTAATTATACAATCAACAGAGTTATCTGGTATGGATTTCATTACTTCTATACAATCTCCATTCATTAGATGAGATTGAGTCATATCTATATATTTCTTTTTCTTCATCGAAGTACGAAAGATTCTATTAAACAAGAATATTGCCGACGAATAACCTTACTCATATTGATGCCTATAAGAATAAAAAATTTAATACAAAAACTCCCATCACCGTGTCTCGACAGGCGACCAAGCCTTTTTTACACAGCGAGGGAGTTCCATTATTCTTTGTTTTGCCTTATGGCATTTTGTGGTCTTTATCGAGAATATCCGAAACCCGATTGAAACACAAAATGGGACATTTCCCATTCATCTCTTTCCAAGAGATGAATGGATAAGTGAACTTATTGATTTGCTGATGTTTTTGTATGTCTAAGTTTTCAATTTGCTAAACATGACACAGAAAATGCAGGTATTCAAAGCACTTTTAACATGAAAAATGCCTGTTTCCGAGCAAAAATGAGTACCTTTGTACCCAAATATCCGTCTCTTGGAAAGAGAATGAGAAATTTGCTAAACAAATCCTTGTTTACAACAATCCCAATATCATCTTATTAGCTTTGTCAACCACCGACGTTTCCAATGAAGCAAGGTAAATCTGTGTGGTTGCTTCGGAGTCGTGCCCCATACCTTCGCTGATGACTGACAATGGGATGTTCTTCGCCTTTGCTGCACTTGCCCACGAATGGCGTGCTACATACATGGTGAGTGGACGCTGGAGTTTTAGTCTCTCAGA
>JAEEGL012979409.1_pt1 | contig 16213 bp, 13 predicted proteins | sample 9134231 | NCBI WGS metagenome assembly JAEEGL01 (sample SAMN16246548, study PRJNA631951) | gut metagenome | biome: gut microbiome; feature: rumen; material: fiber-attached | host: Bos | place: Iran: Karaj | collected 2018-10
CGGATCGTTGAACGCGATGTGCCCGTTCTCCCCGATCCCCATGCAGACGATGTCGACCGGCTCCTCATTCAGAAGCGCGGCGTACGCTTTGCAGGTCTTTTCCGTATCCGGGTCCTCGCCGTCGAGGAACGTCACCGAACGGAACGGGACCAGGTCGAACAGCCTGTCGCGCAGGAACTGCCCGAACGCCTGCGGCGCGTGTCTGTCAAGTCCCACATACTCATCCATATGGAACGCGTCGATCCTCGAAAAGTCGATCGAGGGGTCCTTCGTGATCGCGGCGAGAAAATCGTTCTGGCTCGGCGCGGCCGCGAAGATCATCCGGATATGATCCTTCTCCTTCAAAAGCTCCCGGACCGCGGCGGCAAAGTCCTTTCCTGCCGCGGCGCCCATCTCCGCGCGGGTATCGTAGATCCGCACGTTCAGTTCGTCTTTCATAAACTGTTTCATAGATACCTCCGTATTTCCGGATATCCGCATTTTTTCACTTTTATTATACCAGTATTCCGCCCGAAAAAAGATGTGGATTTCGCATTTATTTATGTAATTCTTTACCTGGTTTTTTCATTCGGACAGGCATGCTTGCAAAAAACGGTGCGCCGCGTTAAAATGATGACATCTGTTTGCCAACGGTGGAAAGGAGGGCGTGCTGTATGAAAGAGAAGATCATCTCCGTACTGAGCGGGATCCGTTCGGATCTGAAGCCGGAGAATCTCAACGCCCTCTTCAAGAACCTCCGCCTCGGCGAGGACGGGCCGCATACCGACCTGCTTTCTCCTGAGGAACAGCGTCCGGACGACGCGTTCACCGCGCTCGAGGAACACAGCTACTATGAGATGACGATCCAGCTCGACAAGCACACGATCGTGCAGGTCGGGCAGGATACCTACGACCTCGCGCCCGGACAGTTCTGCATCATCCCGCCGGGAACGCAGCACCGGATCAAATGGGGCTCTTCCGTGGACCCGACCGCGAACATGATGTGGATCAGCATCACGGGCGAGATCGTCCGCACGAGCTATACGATCTATTCCGCCTCGTCCCGCAGCAAGATCTGGGGATCGGATCTCGTGATCCCCGGGAGCTTCCTGATCGGGGAGATCTTTTCCGAGCGGAAAAAGAACCGTCCCGGTTCCGCCGAGGCGATCATCTCCTACGTCGACGCCTTCCTGTCCCTGATCCTTCAGAACGTGGATTTCGAGAACGAATCCGCCGGCATCGGGTGGACGAACACGATGGTGACCAAGCTGCAGGAGTACATCCGGGAGCACCTGTACGAGCCCCTGAGCCTTTCGGACCTGTCGGCGCACGTTTCCCTGAGCCCGAACTACCTCTGCAAGGTGTTCAAGCAGGCGACCGGCGAGACCATCACGCACTATACGCAGAACCTCAAGATCGAAGCCGCGGCGGAGCTTTTGAAGGACGACTCGGTCCCGATCAACAAGATCGCCGAGCGGTTCGGATTCTGCGACCAGTTCTACTTCAGCAAGGTGTTCAAATCCTACGTCAGCATGTCCCCAATGCAGTACCGGAAGTCCCTCCGGGCGCAGCACCGGCCGGAAACGCCGGAGAACGGATGAGGTTCCCGCAGAAGGGACCGTACCGGACAAAAGTCTAATGATCAGATAATGAAAACGTCCCGGAACATCGCGTGTGTTCCGGGACATTGCTTCTTCAGAATATGATCGGTACGGGCAGGCAGGTCTTATTCCCAGACCGTATCGGGGACCGGACCGTAGAATCCGATCCAGTAGCCGGTCGCGGGATCGTCGGAATTCAGGCTGATCCAGATGATCGATTCGTTTTTCTTCATCCAGCCGTTTTCGGTCGAGCGGTAGATATAATCGTCCAGCTTCTCCACTTTATCGGGATAGAAGGTGATCGGCATGATCTGCTCGGCCGTCGGCGCTTTCTTCAGGCTCTTCTGGAGCTTGGTGTACGCTTTGACCATCGCGTCCATGTACCAGCCCGTAAAGTGGAAGCCGTTCGGATTCTCCCAGTTCACGAACAGCGCGCAGTTCGGCGTCTTGTCGAACGGGTTCTTCTGCAGCGCGTCCAGCGCGCTGAGCAGTTCGCTGTGCGCCTTTGCCGGAGAGAGATACTTTTCGATCAGGTGATTGCGAAGCGCCTTGTAATCGACGCCGTCGATCACCAGCTCGCCTTCGGACAGGACCAGTCCGCTGTCCGCGACCTTCTTCTCGCGCACCGCTTTCTCCATCTCCGTCATCTTTTCTTCGGTCACCGAAGCGGGATGCAGCACGTTTTCCGAAATGTCCTGATAGGCCGCGATCCAGCAGCCGGAAGCCGGATCCTCGGATTCCAGGGAGATGAAATACACCGGCGGATACTTGGGGAGCTGGCTCAGCCACCTGTTCGTACTGACCTTGAGAACGCCCGGCGCGACGGCTTCGGCATTCTCCGGCTCATAGAAGACACGGCAGACGGCCTCGTTGTTCTCCGTCGCGTATGCCTCCTGCTCCGCCATATACAGAAGCTCCTGGACGATCCCGTCCAGACGGTAGGAGTAGTTATACTCCTTCGTGTCCCAGTTCACAAGGAACATGCCGTTTGTATGCGGATCGAGCGCCTGCTCGAGCTGATAGACCTTCATCATGGCCGCCCAGGCTTCCTGCGTCGTGGCGTAGGATTCCTTCAGTTCGTCCCGCAGAAGAACATATTTCCAGTATTCCGGTTCCGCGGTCGGTTCCGGCGTCGGCTCCTCGGTCGGTTCCGGCGTCGGCTCAGGCGTCGGCGCTTCGGTCGGCGCTTCCGTCAGCTTTGCAGGCTCTTCCGCGGTTTTTTCCGTCTGCTCCGCCTCTTTCGCATCGGCGGCGCCTGATGCCGCGGCGGAGGCGCCGCAGGCAAGCAGCATCAGGCTCAGAAGCAGCATCAGACCGGCAGTCAGCAATCGTTTCATTGATGATCTCCTTATCTTCTATACAGTATTTTGAACGGATTGAATTATACCACAGCGCTCATTCCAAAGCAATCATGCATTCCCGCATGACTGTGTCAGATTTTTCCCGGTTTCTTCGTTTCGGAACAATTCTGCAGTCATAAAATGACACTTCGCGGGAGTGTTTTCATCATTCCGGTTTTTTCAAAGGCCCGTATTCCCGTTCCATCGCTTCCATGGAAATGACCCATTGCTTGCCATACTTGCAGGCATCCACCCCGTTAACAAGTTTTCCGTAAGAGATTGCTTTGCGGAGTGTGCTTTCGTTCAGTCCCCAGAGTTCAGTGGCTTCGGTAAACGCCATCAGACCGTCAAAGGGCGTTTTGACGGTTTCACCGTTATAATACAGTTCATCGCAGGACAGATCGAGATCATCGTTCCATATAATCCCATACCCGCCGGGATCCACCTCCACGCCGGTGAACAGTTCCGGATGATCCTGCAGCGTCTGAAACGAAGGCCACTTGTGAAACAGAGGTTTGACATCATAGATCTTTGTGATTCCTTCCGAAAATTGTACGGAAAGACGATAATCGGGCAGCGCGCTGACTGCTTTAACCTTATGAAACATATAATCAGCTCCTTATTCGAGAGGCGGGAGTTTAAGAAACTCCTGAGTATTCCACATTTTGAGGAGATCTTCTCTGTGGATATCGATCCATTCCCGAACCATTGATAGTGCCTTTGGCGGAAGATATCCCTCAAGCACTTCTCCCGTTCGGATCACAACTTCTGCCATATCATCACCGTACAGCGCATGGATGTGCGGCGGATTATGTTCTGCCTGCTGAAAATACATGCGGATCACGATCCCGTAAAACCTAGCCAAAATTGGCATACCCAAACCCTCCTGTCTCTTTTGATGTAATTATATCACGATATCGTGATATAATCAACAATTTTCTTCTTTCAGCGATTATTCTTTCGCGAAATATGCGATCGCAGCAAATCGCTTGTTCACGCAATGAGTATTTCTTTTTCTCTGTTATCCGTCTACACATCTACATAGAGCCACGCTGTTTTCCCTTTTCGATACAGGATTCCGTTTCCGCGCTTTCTCCCCGCGAAAAAAGTGGAAAATATTACATGCCTCACAAAAATAATACATTGTAAAAATCTCCGTTTTGAATTACAATAACTTTTGTAAAAGTGCGGTAAAGCCGCCTGCGGGCGGATCCGGGCAGGGATGCCCGCCGCGCGTACAACAACAATCACAGAGGAGGAATCAACATGAAGAAAATACTTGCGATCGTTCTCGCGCTGATGCTCGTATTCGGCGCCCTGGCATGCTCGGCGCCCGCCGCGAGCAGCGCGCCCGCGGAAGCTCCGAAGGCGGAAGCTCCGAAGGCGGAAGAACCGAAAGCCGAAGCTCCGAAGGCTGAGGAACCGAAAGCCGAAGCGCCCGCCGCAGAACCCGCTGCGGAACCCGCTCCGGAAGAGCCCGCCAAGTACGTCCCGACCGGACACCTCGTCGTCTACACCGCGTCCAGCCAGGATCAGCAGGACCTCGAGCTCGAAATGTGGAACGCTCTGTATCCGGACTGCGAACTTGAGTTCATCAGCGCAGGATCCGGGGAGCTGACCGCCCGTATCGAAGCCGAGAAGGACAACCCGAAGGCCGACGTTATGATCGGCGGCTCCGCGTCCATCTATGCCGGACTCGAGCCCTACCTCACCCCGTACACCTCTCCCGAGAAGGTCAACATCCTGCCGTCGTTCTCCGGCGACACGGATCTGTACACGCCGGTCCAGCTGAACGTCAACACGATCATCGTGAACAACGATCTGCTCGCCAAGTCCGGCCTCACGATCGACGGCTGGGAGTCCCTGCTCCAGGAAGGCCTGAAAGGCCAGATCAGCTTCGTCGACCCGGCGGCGTCTTCGTCCGCCCGTGAGCAGATCATCAACATGCTGTGCGCAGAAGCCACCAAGGCGGGCGACACGATGGATGATCACTGGGATTTCGCGAAGGCGTTCCTCGCCAACCTCGACGGCAAGATGCATTCTTCCTCTTCGAAGGTTCCTGAGGCGGTCGCCAACGGCGAGTACATCGTCGGCATCACGAACGAGGAACTCGTTCTGACCCTCATGCTCGACGGCGTCAACGTATCCCCGGTCTACGCGAAGGAAGGCATCACGCTCCGTAACTCCTTCATGGGCCTCATCAAGGACGGCCCGAACCCGGAGAACGGCAAGGCGTTCATCGACTTCATGCTCAGCCATGACGTACAGCAGGCGCACGCCGACCAGCTCCACCAGCGCTCCGTCCGTCCGGACGTCGCGTTCGCAGGCCTCGAGGGCGTTCCGTCCAGCGACCAGCTGCCGGCCCTCATGTATCCGACCGACTGGGTCAACGCGAACAAGGACCTGAAGGCGAAGCTGCAGGACATCATCGCGAATCTCGCAAACTGAGCCCATAACTGAACAAATGTTTTGCTGCAGCACCCCGTTATTGGTTTACCCATAACGGGGTGCTGAAGAAAAGGAGTACAACGTGGCAGTAGCAATCCATATCAAAAACACCAGGAAGCAGTACGAGGACAACGTCGTCATCCATGATCTGTCGGCGGACATCAGACCCGGCGAGCTGTTCACGCTGCTCGGGCCTTCCGGATGCGGCAAGACGACGCTGCTCCGCATGATCGCGGGATTCAACTCCATCGAAGCCGGCACGATCGCCTTCGACGACAAGGTCATCAACAACATTCCGGTCTACAAGCGGAACTTCGGCATGGTGTTCCAGAACTACGCGATCTTCCCGAACATGACCGTCTACCGCAACATCGAATACGGTCTCAAGAACAAGAAGCTTCCGAAGGATGAGATCAAAAAGCGGGTCGCCGAGATCATGGAGACCGTGCAGATCACCCAGTTCAAGGACCGCTATCCGGACAAGCTGTCCGGCGGCCAGCAGCAGCGCGTCGCGCTTGCCCGCGCGATCGTGGTAAAGCCCCAGGTGCTCCTGATGGACGAGCCGCTCAGTAACCTCGACGCGAAGCTGAGGATCGAGATGCGCGAAGCGATCCGCGACATTCAGAAGAAGATTGGGATCACGACCGTGTATGTCACGCACGACCAGGAGGAGGCGCTCGCGATATCCGACCGGATCGCCGTCATGAACAAGGGCGACATCCAGCAGATCGAGGCGCCGGAGCAGATCTACCTCCGCCCCTACAACACGTTCGTCGCGGACTTCATCGGGCACAGCAACCGGATCATCGGGACCGTGAAGGAGCAGAGCGGCGGAAAGACGCTGATCGGCATGCCGGGCGGGCTCGACATCACGGTCGACAACCTGAAGCCGCTGAAAAAGGACGGGGAGGTCCTCGTCTACGTCCGTCCCGAGGAGTTCACCTTCGAGGAGAAGGGCAGCGGCATCGAGGCGAAGGTGCTGGTGAAGCGCTTCCTCGGAAAATACATCCAGTACATCATGGACTGCGGGCTCGGGTACAGCGTGGAGGTCTCCGCGGACACCTCGAGCGCGGACCATATCTTCAGCGAGGGCGAAACGGTGTATCTCGGCGTGAACACGCGCCGGATCAACCTGTTCGACAAAGACACGGAGGTCACTCTGATCGAGGGAGTTGCGAGCAATGTTTAAAAAAGGCTACCGCTTCGACTTCTGGAGTTTCATGACGGTCCTTTCGCTGGTGTTCTTCGGGCTGTTCCTGATCTATCCGGTGATCCACCTCGTCGTGAACGCGTTCCAGTCGGTCGAGAATCCCGGACATCTGTCGGCGGACAACTTCGTCCGCTTCGTGACGACCCCGTATTACCGGGGCGCGGTCTGGAATTCGGTCAAGGTCACGTTCCTCGCGTCGATCCTCGCCTCCGTGATCGGCGTATCCATGGCCTACATCACGACCAACTTCAAGATCTTCGGGATCAAGGCGCTGAACATCGTCATCATCATGTCGATGTTCTCCCCGCCGTTCATCGGCGCGTACTCCTGGATCCTCATGTTCGGCAGAGCCGGCGCGATCACCAAGTTCTTCGCGAACTTCGGGATCGAGCTCCCGCCGATCTACGGCTTCAAGGGCATCCTGCTCGTCTTCACGCTGCATCTGTTCATCTACATGTACATGTACACGAAGGGCGCGCTGAAAAAGGTGGACAAATCTCTTGACGAAGCCGCGGAGAGCCTCGGTGACCACGGTCTCAAGAAGATCCTGAAGGTCAGCCTCCCGCTCATCACCCCGACGATCCTGTCGGGCGCCGCGATCGTCTTCCTCCGCGCGTTCGCGGACTACGGCACGCCCCGCCTGATCGGCGAGGGATACACCACGATGCCGGTCCTCGTCTACAACGAGTGGCTGAGCGAGGAGGGCGGCGACGCGTTCTTCGCCTCGAGCATCGCGTTCATCATGATCTTCATCGCGATCGTCGTGTTCCTGCTCCAGATGTACTTCTCGAGAAAGAACTACAACATGAGCATGCTCAATCCCCCGGAAGCGAAGAAGATCAAAAACCCGGTGGGAGCGGTCTTCGCGCACCTGTACGTATACCTCGTCACGTTCCTCGCGTTCCTGCCGGTCCTGTACTGCATCCAGCTCTCGTTCCGCCAGGTCAAGCACGGGATCATCCAGAACGTCTGGACGTTTGACAACTACGTGCAGGCGTGGAACAAGATGGGTCGCGCGATCGGGAACACGTTCAAGTACGGCATCATCGCGATCATCGTCATCGTCATCTTCGGCACGATGTTCGCGTACATCACGGTCCGGAGGAAGAACATCTTCTCGAGGATCCTGGACGCCTGCGCCCAGATGCCGTACGTCATCTCCGGCACGATCTTCGGCCTGATGCTCCTTATCTGCTACAACGTGGGCTTCAGCTTCCCCGCGACCTTCTCGCCCGGAATGGCAGAGAGGATCGCTTCCGAGCGCACCGTGAATCTTTTAGGACATCTCGTCGTGCTGACCAGGGACAAGATCAACATTCTCGCCCTCGGCGGCACGGGAACGATCATCGTCCTCTCGTACATCGTGCGCAGGATGCCGTACACGCTCCGTTCGAGCGCCTCGATCCTCAGGCAGATCAGCCCGTCGATCGACGAGGCCTCGGCGAGCCTCGGCTACAGCTCGCTTCCGACGTTCTTCAAGGTCACGATGCCGGTCATGACCCCGGGCATCGTGTCCGGCGCGATCCTTTCCTGGATCACGCTGATCCAGGAGCTGTCGTCCACCCTCATGCTGTACAACACGAAGACCGCGACGATCACGGTCTCCATGTTCCAGCAGGTCAACAAGGGCGCGTACGGCGTGGCCTCCGCGCTCGCGACGATCCTGATGGTCGTAGTCATTCTCTCCATGCTGCTGTTCTTCCGGCTGACCGGAAACACCGACGTGGATATGTAACTTGAAAAGGAGATTACATTCGGTATGTTTGAAAAGAGTCAGATCAAACTGATCACCCTGGACTTCGATGGAACCACCCTGCAGAAGGACCAGACCTGGATGAGCTTCCGCACGATGCACGCCCTGCGCGAGTGCCAGAAGAGGGGCATCATCTGCGTGCCCTGCTCCGGCAGGAGCCAGAACATGTTCCCGCCGCAGATCGACCGTGACATGACGTTCCGCTACTGGGTCACCGCAGCCGGCGCCCGCGTCATCGACCGCTGGACCGGCGAGATCCTCTACAAGGAGACGTTCACCCCCGAGCAGTCGGCGGATCTCGCCAGGCTCTACGAGGGACAGCACATCTACAGCGAGGTCGCAGCTGACGGCAGCCTGTACTTTGAGCAGGAGATCCTCGACGAGATCTGGAAGTACCCGGTTCCCCCGCACCACGTCTGGTACGTCGATTCCGGCAAGCAGAACGGCGTGCGCGGGAAGCTTTCCGAATTCCTGCTCCAGGAGCAGCTCGGCGTCGAGAAGTTCAACCTGTACGGCGTTCCGGAGGACAAGCAGGACGCCATCATCGAGGGGCTGAAGGTCCGTCCTTACGTGGAGTTTCTGGACGGAAGCCGGAAGGACATCCAGTTTTATTCCACGAACACCGACCGCGTCAAGGCGGTGCAGACGCTTCTGGACCGTCTCGGGCTCACGTTCGACAACGTCATGGCGGTCGGCGACTCCATGGGTATGGACGGCCTGATGGTCGAGCACGCTGCGCTCGGCGTCGCGATGGAGAACGGAGACGAGCGGCTCAAGGCGATCGCGGACGACGTGACCGACCGGTTCGACCGGGACGGCTTCGCGAAAGCAGTCGAGAAGTGGCTCCTGTGAGGCGCGGAATATGAAGACGAACGCTCTCGAAACCGAATACACCGCCCGTCACAAATACCTTGTCTGCATCGACTCGGACGGATGCGCGTTCGACACGATGGAGATCAAGCACAAGGAGTGTTTCTGCCCCGCCACGATCGATAACTGGGACCTGCAGCCGATCTCGAGCCTCGCGCGCGAAGCGTGGGAGTTCGTGAATCTGTATTCGAAAACGCGCGGCTGTTCGAGGTTCCACGCGGTGCTCCGGGTGCTGGACCTTTTAAAGGAACGTCCGGAAGTAAAGCAGCGGGAATTTGTGTTCCCGCCGTACGAGCATTTCCGGCACTGGGTCGAGACCGCCCCCATCCTTAACAACGACGCCGTATCGAAGCTCACGGATGATCCCGAGATGGCGCGCGTGCTCCGCTGGTCGCTCGACATGAACGCCCGCGTCGCGAAGATGGTGCACGGGATCCCCCCGTTCCCCTTCGTCCGGGAGAGCCTTCAAAAGCTCAGTGACTCGGCGGACATCGTGATCGTTTCCGCGACCCCGCGGGAGGCGCTCGTTAAGGAGTGGCACGAGCACGGCATCGACAAATACGTCGCACTGCTCGGCGCGCAGGAGGACGGAACGAAAGCGGAGATCATCGCGGCGGTCAAGGGACAGTACGCTCCGGATCACGCGATCATGCTCGGCGACGCGCCGGGTGACCAGCAGGCCGCGAAGAAGAACGGGATCCTGTTCTATCCGATCCGCCCGCTCGACGAGACCGCGTCGTGGGAGGAGTTCTACCGGACCGCGATCGACCGGTTTCTCAGCGGGACGTACGATGGCGAATGCATGCAGTCGTACGTCGATCGGTTCGAAAAGTGCCTGCCGGAGCTTCCGCCCTGGAAGACAAAATAAACAGACATATGCCGCGCGCGCCCATGCGGGAAAGGCGGCGGCATTCTTTTTGGGATGCCCTGAGGGGCTTATGAAGAAAGGAACGTAACGGTATGATCCTGAAAAAACTGGATATCCACGCGCACGTCACGATGGAAAAGGAATATCCCGCCATGGGCGGCGGACAGAACTACGCGCTGACCCCGGAGGATCTGAGGGGCATGTACGACAGGATCGGTGTCGAGAAGGGCGTCGCGCTCCCTCTGGTCTCGCCCGAGTACCAGACCGACCAGCTTTCGAACCGGGACGCGCGGCTTGCCTGCGAGCAATACCCGGAGACGATCGGCTGGTGGTTCTGCAACGTGGACCCGAGATGGATGCTGAGAAGCCCCGAGTCGGACTTTTCCGTCATCTTCAATTACTACAAGTCGAAGGGCGCGAAGGGCATCGGGGAGTTTACCGCGAGCATGCGCGTCGACGACCCGCTCGTGCAGAACGTGTTCAAACACGCCGAGGCGTGCAACCTGCCGGTGCTGTTCCACATCGGACCGGTGAACTACAAATACGGCATTTTGGACGATCTCGGCCTTCCGAACATCGAAAAGACGCTCCAGCGCTTCCCGAAGCTCCGGCTCATCGGACACAGCCACATGTGGTGGTCCGAGATCTCCGGCGACTGCACGAACGAGAACCGCGGCACGGACCCGAAAGGTCCCGTCGTCCCGGGCGGCAGAGCCGTCGAGCTCATGCGGAACTACCCCGGCATGCTCGCGGACCTGTCCGCGGGATCCGGTGAGAATGCGATCATGCGCGACCCGGAATTCGGATATAAGTTTCTCGAGGAGTTCCAGGACAAGATCTTCTTCGGCGTCGACTACTGCACACTGTCGAACTACCGGAAACTGTCCGCTTTCCTCGACGAGGGCGTCGAGATGGGACGCATCAGTCAGAAATGCTACAACAAGATCTGCCGCGAGAATCTGCTCGCGCTCGTCGGTGAATAGAGAACGCGTATGGACAAGCCGGCGGCCGATGGCGGTACTCTCGCCGGGATCACATGCGCCGATTCGGTGCATGCCGTCCGGAGCTCTGAAGAGACTGTCCGGATACAAGGCTGTGTACCGGCATGGAAACAAATGCGGCCATGGTTTTGGACATGACCGCAGATGCAGCGCTTTGAGGTAACAAGAGGAAACGATATGAATGAAAACCGGCTCCGCCTGCTCCGCGGATTCTATGAAAACGAACTGAAAAGCAATTTCCTGTTCTACTGGCTGCCCAGGTGCGAGGACCGGGAATTCGGCGGATTTGTCAACTGCTTCACAAACGACGGCAAGACCCTCATGAGCCGCGACAAATACTGCTGGAGTCAGGGACGTTTCGTCTGGATGTTCTCGAAGCTCGCCGCCCTGAAGGCACCCGTCTTTTCAAACGACGAACGCGCGGAGTTTCTCCGTCTCGCCGCGCAGGGAGCGCGGTTTCTGATGGATCACTGTCTGCTTCCGGGAGAGCCCATGCGCTGCGCGTTCCTGCTCGAAGCGGACGGGACCCCGAAATACGCCCAGGGATGCGACGCGCTCGACGCGAGCATCTACGCGGACTGCTTCGTCGTCGCGGGGCTCGCGAAATACGCTTCCGCCTCCCGTGACGAAAAGCCCTATCTTTTCGCGAAGGACCTGTACCGCTCCGTTCTGTCCCGCGTTCAGAGCGGCTCGTTCCATACCCTGCCGTATCCGTTAAGTCCCCTCTACCGTGCGCACGGCGTTCCGATGATCCTCGAAAACGTCGCGGCGGAGCTTTATCACGCGGCGAAACGGTTCGACCGGGGATACTGCGAGCAGCTGAAAGCGGATCTCGACCGGTTCACGGGCGATATCCTCGAAAACTTTCAGGACGAAAGCGGACTCATCCGGGAGATCATTTTCTCAGACGGCAGAAAACTTGGCCGCCTGCTCGGACAGCACATCAATCCGGGGCATACGATCGAGGACATCTGGTTCATGCTTGACTCCGCCGAGATCACGGAAAAGACGGAACGGAAGGAAGCGATCTACCGGATCGCGAAACAGGCGCTTGAAACCGGATGGGATGAAGAGTTCGGCGGGATCCTGCACTTTGCGGGACTTTCCGGCGGAAAGCCGGAAGGCGACAACACGGGACTGGAAGACGAGCCGATGTCCCGCCAGCTCTCCGACTGGGGCGGAAAGCTCTGGTGGGTGCATTCCGAAGCGCTGTACACGACGCTCCGCTGCACGCTTGAGACCGGGGACGAAACGTTCTGGAACTGGCATGAGCGCGTGTTCGCGTACGCGTATTCCACCTTCCCGAATCCCGATCCGAACATACGGGAATGGATCCAGATCCGGGACCGCGACGGTTCTCCTATGAACAAGGTCGTTGCGCTGCCGGTTAAGGATCCGTATCATGTGGTGCGGAATCTCGCGCTGATACTGGAACTTCTCTATAAAGTAAGGTAACGGAAATGCCGGACGCCGGGATCACCGGATGCAGCGCGATCACATCGGTTCGCTGGTACCGGCAGCCGGAACACTGCCGCGCCTCCCCGTCGCGGAGCGCTCGCACTTGACGGAGTCGATATCCTGATAAATCAAGGGATTTCCTGCTGCAGTGTCCGAAACAGGTGAAGGTATTCATGCCTTCAGCCGGAAGCGTTTGAACTTTGTTGTTTCCTTCCAACAGAAGAAAACGAATCGAATCCTACGTCCCTCAGGACGTAGGATTCATAATTGCTCTTGATGATGATTGAAACTCAATGGTCGGAATTGAGCCGAAAATATGGGCTCTGTCGGATTGAGTTCTATTTCTGCAGCATGAGGTTCCCCAGACACGCCTTTGAAGAATAATCATACACACCGATCGCCACCTGTGTGCCCCATCTGCCATATAATTCTATCCTGAGAATACGTACACCGGAAACATCTATGCTGAAAGGAATCGCGTCAAAAGTTGACTGCGTGATTTCCGGCGATTCATATAGAAGCTGATTGTCCCCGTAGATCCTTGCCCCGCCGGGTTTGCTCCACTCACCTTGGCAAGCCAGTGTGCTGTAGGGACGGTATACGGTACCGCTCAGTTTGCTGTACTGATAATTCAGGCTGAATTCGATATGGACGGTATTCTCGCCTGAGCCGCTCAATTCAAACGGATCTGAATAATAGAGAACCGTATCCGAATCGTACTGATTGTCGCTGACATCCCTTAATAGATCCCTATCGGTATATGAGCTCCCCAGCTCTATATTGGAGGACTTATTTGTATACTTGAGTGTGGTCAGCAAAGGTACAGGTACATATGTTGAATACTCTTCCATCAAAGATTCCAAATGTCCCACGATTGCTTCGACGTCGTTCGCCTCCGACAAAGCCATGCGAATCCGGGTCATGGCTGCGTTATAGTCTTTATTGCTGCCAAAGGCGCTGGCTGCCTCATCAGATACTTTTTTCAAATACTCTGAAACACTGTCCTCATATTGCTGCTTCATGGACTTGTTGGTTATCACTGCATCGTAGATGCTCGCCTCTTCATATTTCCGAGCCGCCTCAAGATAATTGCCTTCCTTATATGCCTTATCCACCAGATCAGCATACTTGGCGCCTAGATAATCATACACCTTGTTTTCCAATGAACTGTATAAATCGTAATACGATGACGCCTCCGCTTCCTCCATATATCTGTTAATGGTTCGAATGGCTGCATCATAGTCTTTGTCCGCACCTAAGGCTTTCTCTGCCGCCGCGTAGGCTTCCTCAAGATATTTGCTGAAGCAGGCTGTGTACAGTTCCGCCATATGTTCCGTGACTTGTACTCCGCTGCTTTGAGCGGATTCATACTGTTGAGCCGCTTCTAAATAGTTCCCTGCCTGGAACGCTTCATCCATGTCATCCTCATAATGGCGCATAACATATTCGGATATCTTCCTCTCAAGAGGCTCCGTGATCGATTCATATGCATAAGCAGCATCGATTGCACCGTTGAGGACCTGTATGGCTGCATTATAATCACGGTTTGCGCCAAAGGCTTTTTCCGCCTTGGCATATGCCGCTTCCCGGTACTGTACGAAACTGGCGTCATACGCCTCTTTCATTTGATCCGTAATTGATGCCAACGGATCACGTAATGCATTTTCATACAATTGGATTGCCTCCAGATAGTTGCCTGTCTCATATGCCGCAGTGACAGGATCTTCCTCCTCCTTGTGTACCGTTTCACCGCTTTCTTTGACGTCATGCAAATCGACAGAGCCGGATGCAGGTTCCACTGAATCGGCTTTAGAAGATGGACTTTTCGGTCTCAAACAGCCGGCAAGACATAAAGCCGCAACGGATAGAATCAAGATGATTGCTATACTTTTTTTCATTTTTCAAAACCCTTCTTCTTATCTGTTCTGTATTGATACCTGAATCTGTTGTTAATATGAAAAATAATACATCCAGGACCTGATGATTCGACTCTCAAAAAGTTCCATCATCACATGGTCGTCCATCATAGCGTCTATGCTTGTGAATTCCGGGGAAGAGATCAGAAACAATGCGAGGAACTCATCCGTTTTCTTATCAAATACGTCGACTGAACCGATATTATCTCCCTTGTATTTATGCTCAGCGTACAGCATATACGTTTGTTTGATCTCTTCAGCATCTTTCTCGTCATGCAGCTTTAGCAGAAGGATCTCGTCAGGGTACTGATCAGAAACATACCATACGGCATGATCAACTTTGGAAGAATCAATGCCGCACGTCATGAGTACATCGTAATAAGATTCCTTGTGAAATCCGCGGGATTCGATATATTGGTCGGACGAATCCAGGATGCTGTGCTCAATAAAATCAGACAAAAACGTAACCGAGCTTCTATCGATCTGTCTCTGCAGTTCTGTTTTCTCCGCCTGCGAGTTCCTCATTGTGATGAAATTCATCAACAAGGAACCGGCAAGAAGGACACCCAGGATCAAGGCAAGAATGTTTATGTGTTTTGGCTTAGGTGAAGGCTTCCTATTCACAGACGATTCAGATGCAGAAGCAGTCTGAGAGGCAGATTCTGACACAGGAGCTGTTGAAATCGGTTTCTGAAAAGACACAGATTGACCGCAGTAGCTGCAATACTTGACCCCATCAGGCACGGGCTTCCCGCAGTAAGGACAAAACATGGGCTGATCCCCCTCGTATGTGTTTTTCCGTATACTTTGCATATACTGGACTTATTTTATTATATATTGGTAATTCTGTGAATACAAGGACAGAACTTCGATCATTTTTTTCCTTGTCCGCTTTTTATCAGCAGCGTATGAAATTCGTTGAGCTCCTGTACTTTTTGATGCTTTCCGCCGGAAGGCGGCAACATGAGACTGGAAGACGAGCCCATGTCCCGCCAGCTCTCCGGTTGGGCGGAAAGCTCTCACATCCTATCGGTCAAGCAGCAGAAGGCCGTGACTTTGCACATCGCCGTTTACGGCTGCGTCGATCCAGTCCGCAACGCTGACGCCGTCCTCCAGCTTGTCAAAAACATTGCTGGACAGGATGGTGTGCTGCGTATTGCGGGTTTCCGCGTCTTCGGCATGATTCCAGATGTAGATCCCGATCCCCGGGATATTTTCCTGCAGGCCTTTGACCATTTCCGCAAGATCCTTCTGGAACAGGTCGCCGTTTTCTTTGCTCTTTGTCATGGTTCCGGTGCGGATATACGCCTGATACTGCTGCAGCGTATCATCCCGGCAGGAGCAGTCAAACAGGATCTTGACGCTGTCACCGCGCTTTTCATGCAGCGCGGTCAGGCTGTCCAGCACCAGGTTGTCCGTGGTCAGCCGGTCGGAGATCTCCCCGGGTGACTGCCAGAGACTGACCGCGGTCTCGTGCCATCCGTCGTAGAGCAGCAGCGAGCTGTCCACACAGACCGTGATATTCTTCGCGCCGGGGAAGCGGCCGATCACATCGTCGGCGAGAAGGGAAGCAGCAAAGCCGCCTGCGGAAAAGCCCGTTACCAGCAGGGTATCCGGCTCGCCTGCATATGGCTTGATCTGCTCCACAAACGCGGCGTAATTGCTGTAGCCGTTGTGACAGACCGTCCTTTTCCCTTCATAGACGCCCGTGCCTGTATGGATGTCACCGGTGGCGTAGGGGATCACGATGAATGTCCAGTCCCTCAAAG
>JAEEGL015549313.1_pt1 | contig 16213 bp, 13 predicted proteins | sample 9134231 | NCBI WGS metagenome assembly JAEEGL01 (sample SAMN16246548, study PRJNA631951) | gut metagenome | biome: gut microbiome; feature: rumen; material: fiber-attached | host: Bos | place: Iran: Karaj | collected 2018-10
AATGGCCGGGCAGAAGTTGTAATTGGCACTTAGTGTTCATAATCTTCTTCTGACAGATAGCGCAACAGAAAATAAACCGCCTGATTTTTCAGGTAAGGGTGAAAAGGCAGGGTAAGAGCCTACCACATTGCTGGTAACAGTTTTGGTAATGCAAGCCTCATTTGGAGCAAGATCAAGCAGTAGTCTTATTCCGATAAATGACTACGGGTAGGTCGCTTGAAGTTTATGGTAACATAAACCCAAGATAGATGACTGTATGATACAGAACCCGGCTTATTATCCTTCTTTTTTAGAATATTATGAAACATAAAAGTTTTGAACAGGATGTTGTAAGAAGAAAGAATAAAATATTCGCACGACTTTTAGTCATTTTATTAATTCTATTATTGTCTGCTTCACTCTGTTTTGCAGTAAAAAAAGTATATGAACATAATAACTCAACAAATCCTGGAATAAAAAGGCTTTTTAAACTCTGGAACAATAAAGATTATTTAGGTGTATATGAGGTTTCTTCACATCTTCTTGAAGATAATCCTTTAAATAATCGGGCTTTAATTTTTAAAGGTTATTCAAGTTTTTTTCTTGCCCTTTCTCAAACTGATATGAGTTCAACACAGAATTATCTTGATGAAGCAATATTGAATCTTCGTATTGCCAGACTGGTTTCTGGAAAAAGACATCTTGCTCAGATTTATTATATGCTTGCAAAATCCTATTTTCATAAAAATATTGTTTCTGATTATTACTATTACAGTGATCTTGCCGTAAAATATTTTAAACTTGCAAAAGAAAACGGATATAATGCTCCTGATATTCCAGAATATCTGGGATTAAGTTATGCTGAATTAGGACAAAGTGAAGAAAGTATTGTTGCTTTTACAGAAGCTTTAATTGATAATGAATCTGATAAACTGCTTCTTGCTATTGCACAGCAATATTACAACTGTAAAAAATCCAATACAGCAAAACAGTATTTAAATAAAATTAATGAAGAAAGTGCTAATGAATTACTGGTATTAAAAAGCCGGCTGCTTTTAGCACAAATTTACATTGATGAAGAAAAGTATGATGAAGCATTGAAAGAATATGAATCAATTATAGAAAAAGATGCAAATTCTGCTGACGCATACTACGGAATTGGTGTAATATATGAGAAACAGGGTGATCTGGTTAAAGCCAGGGCAGAGTGGAGAAAAGCACTTAAAGTTCAGGTTAATCATCCGGCATCACTTAAAAAAATGGGTAAATAAAAGAGGGGGATCAAAAAATGGGTTTATTTGATAGGTTTTCTACAGATATTGGAGTTGATTTAGGTACTTGTAATACCTTGATATATGTACGCGGAAAAGGAATTGTTATCAACGAACCTTCTGTTGTTGCCGTTGAACGTGGTACAGGTAATGTTCGTGCTGTAGGAGCAGAAGCAAAAAGAATGCTTTGGAAAACTCCTGGGGATATCATTGCAATCCGTCCTTTAGCTGATGGTGTTATTGCTGATATGGACAGTACTGAAAAAATGATTCGTTACTTTATACAAAAAATTATTCCTAAACATAAATTAATAAAATCAATGAGGATGAAAATTGGTATTCCAAGCTGTATTACAGAAGTTGAAAGACGTGCTGTTCAGGAAGCTGCCTTAAAAGCCGGAGCAAAAGAAGTTAAAGTTATTGAAGAGTCTCTTGCTGCTGCAATTGGTGCACAAATCCCGATTCAGGAACCGGCAGGACACATGGTCTGCGATATTGGTGGTGGAACTACCGAAGTTTCTGTTATTTCACTTGGTGGTATGGTAGTTACCAGTGCTATCCGTCTTGGTGGTGATGAATTTGATGAGGCAATCATTACTCATGTAAGAAATGTACATAATATGATTATTGGTCAGCAGACTGCCGAAAAACTTAAGATTCAAATTGGAAATGCAACTCCTGAAAAAAATATTGAAAAAATGCAGATAAAAGGTCGCGATGCAATTACAGGACTTCCAAAGAGAATAGAAATAGATTCTGTCGAAGTTCGTGAGGCATTGAAAGATCCTACAAATCAGATTGTTGAAGAAATTAAACGGACACTTGGAAAAACACCTCCAGAACTTGCTTCTGATATCTATGAACGCGGCATTGTTATGACCGGTGGAGGTTCTTTACTAAAAGGTCTTCCAAAATTAATTTCCAAAGAAACAGGGGTTCCTGTAATTCTTGTTGAAAATCCGATTGAATGTGTTGCAATTGGTGCAGGGCAGGCTTTTGATGTTTTCAAAGACATGTCTTCAGACCGCAGCATTTATGATAATTTGAATAATTAAAAATCTTAAGAACTTATGAGTAGAAAAAGGACTCAAGGTTTTTTCAACCTGCCTGTAATTTTATTTATAATTCTTGTTCTCTTTTCAGGAACCTGCCTTGGTTTATCCAGTGGCGGGTTTATTCTGGATTTTAAACAGTTAGGTTTTTCTATTTTTTCTTCAGTACAAAAAGGTGTTTATACTATAACTTCAGGGGTACAAAATTTTTTCATATCAATTAAAGAACTTAAAAATTTAAAGGCTGAATATGAAATTTTAACAGAAAAACTGAAAGACTATGAATATCTACAGAGAAATAATGCAGAAATTACAAAAGAAAACGAAAGATTAAAAGAACAGCTGGGCTTTGCGTCCTCTCTTGCACAAAAAAATATTTCAGCAACTGTAATTGGACGAGATCCAAACAGTATGTATTCTGCAATAACCATCAATAAGGGTACTCAGCATGGCATAAAGAAAAATATGCCGGTAATTGCAATACAAAACGGTACTGTAGGGTTAGTAGGAAAAATTGTTTCTGTAGGCCTTACAACAAGTATGGTAATGCCTGTTTATGATTTACAGTGCAATGTTTCATCCAGAATTCAACATACCCGTGATATAGGAATTATATCCGGCTTAGGCTCTGCTGATGCTCCTTTAATAATGCGTTATATTAAGCGCAGAGTACAGTCAGAATTGCAATACGGTGATCTTGTTGTTACTTCTGGTGAAAATGATAATTATATGCGTGATATTGCTGTGGGATATATTTCTAAAGTAACTGTTCTGGATTATGATTCTTCTCTTGAAATTGAAATAGTTCCTACAATCAATTTTTCCAGGCTGGAAAATGTTTTAGTTGTAGATCTTCATAAAAAAAATGATATGGAGGCTGATAAAGGTTTATGATTAAATCATTTTTTTCTTCAATATTTGCTTTCTTTTGTTTTTTAATTTTTGAGGTAGTTATCCTTTCAAATATTGTTATAATGCCTGCAGTTCCAGATTTAATGCTGATTGTTTGTCTTTATATTTCACTTCATAATGGTATTTTTCTGGGTGAAACAACCGGTTTTTTTTCTGGAATGATGATTGATTTTTTAAGTTCTGGTCCATTTGGCCTAAATTGTTTAATCCGTACTATAATTGGTTTTATAGCAGGACTTTTAAATCGGACTGTAAATACATCTGGTTTTTTTATTCCGATGGTATTGGGCTTTTCCGGAACTTTACTTAAATACCTGCTTTTATTTTTAATATCTGTTTTCTTTCCAAATCATTCTGTTTATACAGGTTTATTTTCTAATCAGGGACTTTTTGAACTTATAACCAACACTGTTTTAGCTCCACTTGTATTCTGGTTTTTATCATTATTTAATTCATATTTACTTTTGGAAAATGAACAATCGGAGTAGTGCATGGATCAATCTTTTTATCGAGTTGATTTGAATAATAATTCTGATAAAGAACGTGACAAAAAGCATAAAGTATCTTTAATGATTATATTAATTTCTTTTTCATTTGTTTTTTATGCACTGAAACTATTTTCCATGCAGATTATTCAGGGTGAAAAATATAAAACACAATCCGTTACAATTACCCAGCGTTCAAAAGTAATACCTGCGAAGCGTGGAGAAATATTTGACCGGAATGCACTTTCGCCTCTGGTTATAAATTCAGACTCTTTTGCTGTGGACTTAAATCCTGGAGAAATTCCTGCAAAAAAATATGATACGGTTGCACTAAAACTTTCTCAGCTTTTAGGAATTTCAAAATCCGAGATTGATAAAAAAATTCCCCCATCTATCCGAAGGTCTTATACTTCTGTTGAAATAAAAGGCAATATTTCTTTTTCTGTTATTTCTAATATTGCTGAAAATTCGAATGATTTACCTGGAGTTTCCTGGCGTTCTAAACCAATACGAAATTATGTTGAAACAGTTGAAACAGGTTCTCTTTCTCACGTTTTGGGATATGTTGGTGATATTACAAAAGAAGAATTAAAGGTTTTGTACAATAAAGGATATTCAAATAACAGTATTGTTGGAAAAACAGGAATTGAAAAACAGTATGATTTTTTACTTCAGGGTAAACCAGGTCTTGAATCTCGGACTGTAGACGTAAAGGGAAAATTAGTTTCAGAAACTCCTGTTTTTCATTCACCTGAAATGGGTCAGAATCTTGTTCTGACTATTGATACAAGAATACAATCACTTGTTGAAAAAGCTTTAGGAAAAAGGATAGGGGCAGCAATTGTTTTAAAACCTTCCAATGGTGAAATCCTTGCTATGGTTTCTTATCCGTATTATGATCCAAATTTATTTAATCAGGATAATGCTTCTGAAGCTTACAACAGTCTGGCTAATAATCCTGATAAACCTCTTTTGAACAGAGCGGTTAATGCCCGCTATCCACCGGCATCTACTTTTAAAGTGATAATGACTGCAGCACTTTTAAATGAACAGACTTTTCCACCAGAAAAAGCAATAGAATGCACTGGCCGTATGGAATATGGAGACCGTATTTTCAGATGTCATATTGGAGTGCCTGGTCATGGCTGGATGGATTTAAAAAATGGTCTTGCACAATCCTGTAATATTTATTACTGGACAATTGGACGTGATTACTTAAATGTTGAAAGAATTTCATCCTATGCAAAAGAATTTGGTTATGGATATCCATTAAACATTGATTTACCAAGTTCATCCGAAGGTTTTGTTCCGACTGCTCCATGGAAAGAAAGAAAATATCATCAGCCATGGCTTGGAGGGGATACTCTGAGTTTATCTATTGGACAGGGATTTCTTGAGGTTACTCCGATGCATGTTGCAAATATGATGGCTATGGTTGTAAATAGTGGAAAAGTTTATGAACCGCATCTTTTAAAAGAAATTCGTAATCCTTCGACAAATGAAGTAATTCAGGTTATTCAACCTAAAATTTTACGAGAAATGAAAACTCAACCTAATGTCTGGTCTACATTACGTGATTATCTCAGATATACAGTTACAGACGGCTCTGCACAGTTTCCTTTAAAAAATAAAACAGTTAAAATAGCCGGAAAAACTGGTACTGCTGAAGTCTCTGGCTATAAAGACAGCTGGCATTCCTGGTTTGTCTGTTATGGTCCCTGGGATGGTTCTCCTGAAGAAGCTGTTGTTACCTGTGTTATTGTTGAAGCTTGTAATCCGTGGGAATGGTGGGCCCCTTATGCATCGAATATTATAATGCAGGGGATTTTTGCAAATCAAACTTATGATGAAGCAATTGATGCACTAGGCTTTAGAAATTTACCACAGATGAGGGGAAGGGCCGAGTAATGAATTCTAAGAATTTTGTTTTTTTTGATTATTTTTTATTTATATCTGTTGTTCTTCTTGTTACAATTGGAATTTTTTTTATCTATTCATCAGGAATTAATTCAGAAAAAGTTTTAGTTTCAAAAGAATATATAAAACAGATTTTTTTTGCTGTAACCGGATTATTTTTAATGCTCGGTGTTTCACTTTTTGATTATCGCAGGCTTAGAAGAATTGCTCCTTATATTTATATAGTTTTAATTGTACTTCTTATATACACAAGATTTTTTGGTCGATATGTTAACGGAGCATACAGCTGGATAGGAATAGGGCAGTTTGGTATTCAACCTTCTGAGTTTGGTAAAATTTTATTTACAATATATTTGGCCTGGTATCTTGAAAAATCTGCTCAGGAAAATCCACGAACCAGATTTGTAAAAGCCCTTTTTATATTGCTTTTACCAATGGGCCTGATTTTAATTCAGCCAGATTTAGGAACGGCAACAGTATATATTCCTATATTTCTTGTTATGTGTTATGTTGCAGGAATCCCTATAAAATATATTTTAATGATTTGTATTGGTGGAATGCTTACTATTGTTTTTACTGTTTTACCAATCTGGGAATCTGAAATATACAGAAAAACTGTTCCGATAATTTCGCTTTTAACCAACATGAAACTACGACTTCTTTTGATAATGGCCTTAGGTTCGGTTACTGTAATTTCATTATCTGGATATATATTTTTTAAAAAAACATATTATTACTGGATTACCTATATTTTTGGTTTAATCACCTTAGCGTTAATTCTTTCTATTTTTGCAGGAAAAGTATTAAAAGATTATCAGATTAAACGCCTGATAATCTTTCTTGATCCTGAAGTAGATCCTTTAGGTGCAGGATGGAATATCAGACAATCAAAAACTGCAATTGGAGCTGGTGGAATTTTTGGGCAGGGATTTTTAAAAGGAACACAAAGTCATTACAGATATTTGCCTCAACAAAGTACAGACTTTATTTTCAGTATTCTTTCTGAAGAATGGGGATTTCTCCGGTGTTTTTTTGTATTTATTTTGTATTTTATAATTATCATTCGCGGATTAATTATTACAAAAAATACAAATAATACTTTCGGATATTATATTGCTGCTGGAATAACTTTTATGTTTTTTTATCATTTTATTGTAAATGTTGGGATGGTTATGGGAATTATGCCAATTACAGGTATTCCTCTTTTATTTTTATCCTATGGTGGCTCTTCTTTATGGAATGCAATGATTTGTGTTGGAATGTATATGAGCATAAATTTCAGAAAACTGGAATTCTAATTTCAGGGAAGTAGAATTATTTATAATTTTTTCAGTAAAAGATATGAGAAAATACTATTGAAGTGACGCATACTTATAAATATTATTTAGGTAGACAGAATATACATTATAGGAAGATATTATTAAGCATATTTATTATATAAATCTTGTCTAGCCTTGAAATGTTGTATTATTATTTATACTACATAATAAAAAATCTATACTTCTAAAGTTTTAAATTTTCAACCTTAGAAGTATAGATCATAAATTTATCAGTTATTTAGATTTTTGGTAATGTGGCAAAACTTTTTGCAAGTTCTTCATCAGTTGGAATGTAATCAGTCATTTTTCCGTCATTATAGGCTTCATAGGCTTTCATGTCAAAATAGCCTGTTCCTGTCAGACCAAATACAATATTTTTAGCTTCACCGGTTTCTTTGCATTTTAAAGCTTCGTCAATAGCTGCTTTAATTGCGTGACTGCTTTCTGGAGCTGGTAATAAACCTTCAACACGAGCAAAAAATTCAGCAGCCTTAAATACTTCTGATTGTTCTACAGCTCTTGCTTCAATAAGTTTATCATCATATAACTGACTGATGATAGGACTCATTCCGTGATATCTTAATCCTCCGGCATGATTAGCAGATGGAATAAATCCAGAGCCTAACGTATACATTTTACCTAAAGGACACATTTTACCAGTATCGCAGAAGTCATAAGCAAATTTTCCTCGTGTTAAACTTGGACAGCTTGCTGGTTCTACTGCAATTATTCTGTAATTATTTTCACCACGAAGCATCTCACCGACAAACGGAGAAACTAATCCTCCTAAATTGCTTCCACCACCAGCACAGCCGATTATAATATCTGCTTTTATTCCATATTTATCAAGTGCTGTTTTTGTTTCTAGCCCGATGATACTCTGATGTAATATTACCTGATTCAATACACTGCCTAAAACATATCTGTAGCCTGGGTGTGTAACTGCATGTTCTACGGCTTCACTTATTGCGCAACCAAGACTTCCCGTAGTTCCTGGAAATTCTGCATTAATTTTGCGGCCAACTTCGGTTTGCATACTTGGAGACGGAATAGCCTGTGCACCATATGTTCTAATTACTTCGCGACGGAATGGTTTTTGTTCATATGAAACTTTTACCATATAAACAATGCAGTCCAGATCCAGATAAGCACAAGCCATAGAAAGAGCTGTTCCCCACTGACCTGCCCCTGTTTCTGTTGTAACACCTTTTAATCCCTGTTTTTTGGCATAATATGCTTGTGCAATTGATGAATTAAGTTTGTGACTTCCAGATGTATTCTGACCTTCAAATTTATAGTAAATATGTGCTGGAGTACCTAATTTTTTTTCAAGACAATATGCACGAACAAGCGGACTTGGTCGATACATTTTATAAAAATCACGAATTTCTTTTGGAATTTCTATATAAGGATCTTTATCATTTAATTCCTGTTCAACTAGATCTTTACAGAATACAGCTTCAAGTTCTGAAGCAGTACATGGTTTTCCGGTACCAGGATTTAATAATGGTGCGGGTTTATTTTTCATATCGGCACGAACATTGTACCAGGATGTTGGCATTTCATCTTCATTTAAATAAATTTTGTAAGGGATTTCCTTTGATTCTGCCATTTTAAGTCTCCTTTTATTTGATTTATAGTAAGTAACTATTAATAGTAACATTCTATATATTATTTTAATCAATGTCAATAATTATTTTAATAATTATTTTTATAATCAAAGTTTTAATTTTTTTTAATATTTAAATTATTGATTTATAATCATGATTTAATAATGTTGTATTAATATATTTTATAAAATCTCGTATGGAGGAAGTTTATGTTTAATCAAAACAACAAAATCATTAATTTATTGAAAGATTCACTTATGTGTGTATCATTAATCCTGTTATTTTCCTGTAATACAGGATTAAATAATCCTGCAAATGGTAATCCAGATTCTCAAAATCAATCACCATTTACACAACCAATAATTGATACAAGTTCCGATTCTACGGCAACAGAATCAATTCCTGAAGATTCAAATCCTTCAGCTGGAATTAATTTTTCTGCAGAATATAATATTTATATTAATTTAACTGATGGAACTGCATCTGATGATAATGTCAATTTTTCCGAAATTACTACTTCTAAATTAAAATTATTAAACAAAACAGCAAACATAAATTTTACCACTGATGAAAATGATTTATCAACTGGATTGATTAAACTGGATATTACTGAAGTGACTGATGCGGTTGCTGTTTATTTAAACGGAACTTTAACTACAGGTGGAATAAAAATACAGACTAATGGCTCAGATCAAACAGGTATTTATTTGAATAATGTTTCAATTACTTCTTCAAATTATCCATGTATAGAAATTACAAAAGGTTCTCCTTCCTCAATTTTTCTTTCTGGTAATAATCAGTTAACAGACGGAAGAAATTATGGTACAGGATATGGTGAATACTATACCAATGACACTACCCTTTCAGGAACTACTTTTGATGATGAAGAAGATTATATATTTTGTGATTCAGGAAATATTATTAATGAAGGAAGTGATTCAAAAGGAACTATTTATTGTAAAGGTTCATTAGCAGTATGTGGCACAGGTACTTTAAATCTTTCACAACATTATAAACATTGCATTGTTTCTAAAAAATTCTTAAATATTTATAATGGTAACTTAATACTTACATCAAATGGTAAATCTGGATTATATGCTGATTGTGGAATAAAAGTTTTTGATGGAAATATCAGTTTTACTGGAACTGGAGCTGTTTCAACTACAGAAAGCAGAAAAACTCATGCTTTTAATGTTGATGATGATACTTACATTGATGCATTTGTCAAAATAGCTGGTGGAATAATTAATATAGACAGTTATAATGGAAAAGGTATTAATGCACCTGTTGTAGAAATATCAGGTGGAAAAATTGATATTATTACAACTGGTGTTACAAATTTTACAAAAGATAATAATAAAACAGGAAGCTACTATGACGCAGACGGAGTTTTACAATCAAATGTTTCAATTACATTTGCTGCTGAAGGAATTGAAGGAGCAGATTCAGTAATAATTTCTGCGGGAGAAATAACTGTTAATGCAATAGATGATGGTATTAATGTAAGTAATAAAGGCGGAACATTTAAGTTAACAGGAGGTTCAGTATATTCATATTCACAAAATGGAGATGGAATAGATTCAAATGGAAATATTTATATAACAGATGGCATCTTAATTACTTGTGCCCCTACTGGATCAGAAAATGGTCTTGACAGTGCATCAGAAAATGTACAAATGGGCGGAAAAACCGGAGGCTTTGGAAACAGCGGAATTTCTAATGGATATGTAACAGAAATTTCTGGAGGACTTATTGCTGCAATTAGTGGCAATTCAAATAAAGCAACTTTAAATGGAACTTACAGTATTACAATTTCCAGTTCGGACTCTTTAAGCGGTAAAACTATTGCCATAAAAAATTCTCAGTCAGAATTAGTATATGTATTAACTTGTCCTGAAATAATAAATCTTTCTGCATCAAGAGCTTTTAATAATTCAAATAATGCTAATTTTAAAAACCTGTTTTTAGTTTCACCAGTTTTCAAATCAGAAACCTATACTGTTTATACAAATGTTCAGGTAGATGATAATTCTGGAACTAATTTTAATGGATTATATAATGAACTACCTTCTGTTATTGACTATGGAACAACTTCTATTACATCAAAAGCATCTAATTGATAAATAATTCAATAATTCTAGAATAAGTCCATTCAGAAATTTCTTTAATATACTGGAGGTTATCTGATGATAATCTCCAGTAATAATTATTTATATATTTATAGATTTCGTATTTATAAGATTTTGAATCGTTTGTTTTAAAAACTATTTCATTAATTTTTGTATTACTCTCTGGAATAAATAAAATTAATTGATTTGATTGAAGAGTATAAAAAAAATTCATTAAATCATTTACATTGTTTTGATCATCTATATGTAAAATTGTTTCAGACTGGTAATCAGTAAAGTTGATTGATTTAATGTTATTTATAGATTCTATTATTAATTCTTTCTTTGAGAAATACTTTAATATATCCGAAAAATAATCAGAAAAAATATCACTTGTTAAAAAATATTTACCTGAGTTTTTAAAAAAAATATTTACATATCTGGAATTCAAGTTTTTTTTATTAATTAAGATTGTAATATCATGCTCTCCCTTAATTTTGAAATTTAATTCATAATCAACATCTGAAAAATTATTTAATCTGTTTTGATTATAATCATAAACAGATAGTTTATTTGAATAATTATTTAAAAAAGAAATAAGATGTTGTTGGTCAACAGGAATAGATAATAAATTATTTGAAGAGTTTTCATCAAGATTATCAGAATATAAATAAAAAAATTCTCTGGGATTTAGTATAATTCTTTCATTTGAATTAAAATTTTTAATTGTAAACTGCTCTATTTCATTAATTTGCTTGCTATTTAAAATTATTAAATCTTTATTATTATTGAACCTAATTAAATTATTTTTTTTATAGATAAAAATAAAAACAATTATAATTAATAATAATACATTAATTATTTTAAGAAAATGAAATTTTTTTTTATTCATAAAGCCTTCTTTTTGTTTCTAATTGAAATTAAATCACTACAGTTATTTAAATCTAAAATGCAGTTAACTAAAAATTCTAAATTATTTAAATTAGAAGTAAAGTCAATCATTTTTGAACAGAATAAATAATCAGAAGAAACAATAATTTTAGAATTATTATTAATTTGTTTTTTAACAACAATATTATAAGAATCTCTTGTTGAATTATTTGGAATTATTTTATCTATATTAAATGGAGATGAATATTTCATATAATTGTCTTCTGAAACCAAAAAAGAATTTTCTGATGATTGTAAAATTATTGTATAATTATTATCACATGTAAGTGGAGCGCACCAGAAAAAATTAACATGATAATTATATAATTTTTCAGGTACACTATTAATCCAGAAAGGATATTGAATGTTAATTTGTGAAGGTGACGAAGAGTTTGAAGTTGCAAAAGAAATATTTACACATTGTGTATCATAAATTATAGAATTTCCAATATTAAAACCATATTGAGAAAGAAAAGTAAAAAAGTTTTTATTATATTGTGGTGTAATATTCCAGTCATTATTATAATTTACAAAAAATGGAGAAACTGCAAACATTACATTGTTTCCTTGATTAATAAAAGCATCAAGTTGTGAACATTCTTCATATGTTAAAGCAGTACACCCTAATAACAGTAAAGGTACTTGATTATACAACTCAGAACAATTATTAAGTATTACTGTATTAATTCCATATGTATTTAAAGCATTTTGTAAATATGGAAAATCAGAATTGACGTCTGAATTAGTTCCACAAAAAATTTGACAATTAATATTAACATCCTGAACAATTTTTTTTAAAATTGAAACTAAAATATATTCCAGATTATCGGAATTTATTATTAACGGAACTGTTTCTGTAAAATTTTCATATTCTATTACAATAGCAGAATATATATCAGAAAAATTTTCAATATTAACTGGAGCAATATTGAATGATTTTAAAAATTGTTTTGCAGAAGTATTGTTGTCGACTAAAACTTTTTGTAAAAGAATATTTTTGTTTTCTGCAAATTCAAAAAGCATATTTTGAATATCATCGATGGCAGGAGTTACAAATTTCAGATTTTTGGAAGTGTACCAGGTAACATGTATAGGTTCATAAATAGATGAAAGAATATTCTTGGTTTCTTTATTCAAAGAATATTGTTTATTGGCAGTAATATCAATTCTAAAAAAAACAAGTGATGAAAGAATTAATAATAATAAACAGGTATTTGCTGGAATTAAATAATAAAAAGACTTTTTGTTTTTAAAATAATTTTTTATCATTAATATTAGAATGCAATTTATTAATGTCAAAAAAAGAAAATAAAATATATCACGTGAATCAAAGATTCCTTTTGATGCTGCAGCATATCTCCAGGAAAATGAAAAATAATTAAAAATCTTTTGAAAAAACAAATTTATATTTAAATAATAAAAAATTTTATTAATAAACGTAGTTATAAATAAAAAAAGAAAGGAAATAAAAAAAGAAATAGTTTTATTTTTTGTAAACAAGTTAAATAATAAACACAAAGATATTGAAGAACAGGAAAATAAAATTATCAGGAAAAATGATGAAATAATAATTCCAAAATCATTAAAATTTTTAATTGAAATGATTAATAACGGAATATTTAATATTAAGTATACGATTAAAGTTGAAAATATTTTTGAAATAATTAATTCTAAATCTGAAACAGGTAATGTATTTTGCATTTCTGTTTCTTCTGTCCATAAATGCATAGTTAATAATGGAATAATCAAGGTAGATAATAAAGGAATATAATTTAGTGTTGTTGAAGAATTTTTAAATATAAAACATAAAATTAAATTTAATATCAATGAAAAATAAAAAAACAAAGAAGTAAAAGAATTATAGAATTCTTTATTCATAAGAATAATAAGAGTTTTAATCATTTAATTAAATCTCCTGATTTATTTTTGTTTCATTAAAAAATTTTGTAATTTCATTTGAATAACTATCGTTATAGATAATTTTTCCTTTATCTAAAATTAAAACTTTATCACAAATATTTTTTATATCGGAAATTTGGTGTGTTGAAAATATAATTGTTTTTTTTCCTTTGAATAATTCTAAAATTGAATATATTTCCTGTTTTTGAAGTGGATCTAACGAAGAGAATGGTTCATCAAGGATTATAAAATTTGGATCATGTAAAATACATTGGGCAAATGCAAGGCGTTGACGGAATCCTTTTGACAATGTTTTTATTTTTTTATTACTAATCTCTTTTAGTGATAATAATTCTAATAGATATTCAATTCTTTCATTTTTAATATTTAGAATTTGTCCACAGTATCTAAGATATTTTTTTACTGTCCAGTTTTCATAAAAGTTTGGAATTTCACTAACATAACCAATCTGATTTAATATTTCGATTGTATGGTCAAATGTATTTAAGTCATTAAAAAAAATTTGACCCGCATCAGGATAAAGTTGACATGTGAGAAGTTTAATTAATGTTGTTTTACCAGCTCCATTTGTTCCAAGTAATGCAGTAGTTGTATTATTATTAAGAGTAATAGAAAAATTGTTTATAACCTGAGTATCTTTATAATATTTTGAAATATTCTTCAGTGTAATCAAAATATCTCCTGAAAATTATTCTTCAAAAGGAATATTAAAAATCATTCTGTCTTTTGTTAATAAGGCATTTGGAAAAATATTCTGTGCTTCTTTTAGAAGCTCATCTAATTCATAATCTGTATATCGGGGACTATAATGAATGAGTCCCATTTTTTTTACTTTGGCATCTTTAGCAATAATGGCAGCCTGTTCACTTGTCATATGTTTTTTTTCAGCTGCCTGTTCTTCATATTCTTTTGTAAACATTCCTTCACAAATTAGAAGATCACTGCCTTTTACTTCTTTTGCTATTGATGGTAAATATAAAGTATCTGTTACATAACTGAATTTTCTTCCGGTTCTTTTTTCTCCCATAACAAGTTCAGGAGATACAATAGTCCCGTTTTCTAAAGTGATTGTTTCGCCTTTTTGTAATTTTCCCCAGAGAGGACCACATGGTACACCTAATTCTTTTGCTTTCTCAGAATGAAATTCTCCAGGACGATCTAACTCTTCTAAAGTATATCCGACACAAGTTTTTGTATGTTGTAAAGGAAACGCTCTAACATAAAAGCCATCGCCTTCATAACAAATACAAGGAGCAGATATTTCTTTTACAATTACTGGATAATTAATATACATATCCAAAACTTTTCTGCTGGTTTCAATATATTCTGCAATTTTTGGAGGCCCGTAAATATATAATGGTTCATTTCTGTCAACCTGACTTGAAAGCATAAGTAAACCTGGTAAACCAGTAACATGATCTGCATGGGTATGACTTACAAAAATTGCATTAATCTTTTTCCATTTTAAATTTAATCTCCGTAAAGAAACTTGAGTACCTTCACCACCATCAAATAAAAATAAATCACCATCTCGTCTAAGAAGTACAGATGTTAAATGTCTGTATGGTAATGGCATCATACCGCCGCAACCAAGAATAAAAGCTTCCATATTCATAAATCTAATATAATTCCTTTCTATAAAGTTGCATTCATACTTCCTGTTTTATAACCTTTTAAATCAAGTGTAACAAAAAGAAAACCAAGTTTTTTTAATTCATCATAAACTGCATTACGAATTTCTTCTGATGCTAGTCTTGGAATATCTTTTGGTGGAACTTCAATTCGAGCTATATTTCCATGCATTCTTACACGCTCTTCTAAAAAACCCAGTTCTATTAAAAACTGTTCAGCTTTATCAATCATTATGAGTTTTTCTTTAGTAATTTTTTCACCATAAACAAAACGAGAAGCTAAACACGCATATGAAGGTTTGCTCCAGGTTGGTAAGTTCATTGTTTTAGAAATTGTTCTTATGTCAGATTTAGTTAAACCTGCTTCACGTAATGGACTTAATACTGAAAGTTCTTTTATTGCTTTTAAGCCTGGTCTGTAATCTCCTAAATCATCAATGTTAGAACCTTCAGCTGTATATTCAATTCCGTTTTCTCTTGCAATCTTTATAATTTCTGAAAAAATCTTATGTTTACAATAATAACATCTGTCAGGATTATTTTTTCTGAATTCCTCTATTTTTAATGTGTTTACATTGCAGATTATATGTTTAATATTATAAGTTTTACAAAAATTAACAGCTTCGTTGATTTCTCTTTCAGGTACAGATTCATCTTTTGCAGTAATTGCAATTACATTATTCTTAAGTACTTCTTTTGCAACCGCCAGTAAGAAAGTTGAATCAACACCACCAGAAAAACCTACAGCTAGAGAACCAAGCAGTCTTAAATTCTTTTTTAAAGTTTCCAGTTTTTTTTCAAGTTCTATATTTAAGTTTTCTTCCATAATTATTTCTTCATATTATTTTGAATATTATTCTGAACAAAATCAATATGATCTCCCCGAGAATCTTCAATATGATATCCTATTTTTTCTATTCTTCGTTTTAGACACATATTACACTCAAAAGCATCTTCCCCTGTACATATTTTTCCATCATATAGTAAGTATTTATTACGTACAGAAACAGGTGAAAGATTAGGCATTAATACATTTGCTCCTGCAAGGATTCCTTTTTCTCTCCCAGTGAAATCTACTG
>JAEEGL017254681.1_pt1 | contig 16213 bp, 15 predicted proteins | sample 9134231 | NCBI WGS metagenome assembly JAEEGL01 (sample SAMN16246548, study PRJNA631951) | gut metagenome | biome: gut microbiome; feature: rumen; material: fiber-attached | host: Bos | place: Iran: Karaj | collected 2018-10
TAAGGCAAACCCCTCATAATCACTAGTATTAAGGTTAATAGATGACTTAAGTAAAATATCCTTCGGATTATTAGTTCTTCCCATTAGTTTAATCTGAGGTGATTTAATGAGATTCTTAATCTTTTCATATTCATCACCATCACCCCATATTTCTAAAGTCCAATCATGATATTTTTTATTTTTAAATATTTCTTCCAACATATCAACCATTTTATCAATTCTCTTTTGAGAAGAAATTCTAGCTATTGTAACAATTCTTTTATTCTTAGTAACATCTGCTATTTCTTTTGTTTCAAATCTTACAGCATTATAAAGACATATACTATTATCAAGACCATGTTTAATAGCCTCTTCCATTGTTTTTTTACATAACCATATATATGTAACTTTATCTTTATACTTAATAAAAGTTTTTCTGGTAGCTGGGTGATTCCAACTATCTCGAAAACTCATGTGTTGTTCATTAAAAGTAGATGATAAATAATTTTTAGGAATCATATCAAGTAATTGATATTGGCTAGAGATAATATAATCAGGCTTAAATTCATCAATAAAATTAGCTAGTTTTTTCTTATCTAATTTCATTGTTCTAATATTATGAAAACGATTTTTTATCATTTTAACAGAGTCTTTTTTAGGAAATTTTTTAATTATCTCACTCCAAGAATATGTTTCCCATTCATCAACTTTATTTAATGTTTCAACATGCATTTTAGGATTATATTCAGGAACATAATCATTATGGTTTTCTCGAATAGAAACTACTGCTACTTCATAGCCATCACTAATTAAAGCTTCACCAACCATTTTATTAACTTGCCATACGCCACCATAGCTTTTCCCTTTATTTTGTAAGAAAAGTATTTTCATTATGCCCTCCTTTTTAATAACTTAATACGCTTAGTAAACTTAGTTTCACCTAATATTTTAAAGATTAATAAAATAATTAAGCCATTAACGATCGTAAATGCTATATAAAAGCCAAACAAAATTGATAATTTGCTAATTGTAACTAAATTAGTTAAATAATATCCACCAACTAAATCTACAATAAATAATAAATAGAAACGAATATTTTTTATAAAATACATATTAGCACTTCGATTAAAAATATGTTTATGAATTACTAAAGTTTTTAAAATGTATTCAGCTATAAAAACAGAGAATGCTGTAGCAAATAAAACACCAGAGATACCAATAAAATGAACAAGAGTTAATGATAATGTTAAGTTAATACACGTATCAACTAATGCGCAAAACTTAGTTTCTTTATAAAGTCCACCCGCAGTTACAAACATCGTCGTATCCATTTTAATAATATACATAAATAGTATTAAAGAAAATGATATAGCAATTAAGAAAGATGTTGCTATTTTACCTTCATAGAAAATATCAATAAATCCATTAATCGATAAAATTAAAGGAACACATATAATAATGGCAATAAAAAATAACATTGAATTAAATTCTTGATATACATTATAAGTTTGCTCTTTATTTTTAGCTAAATTATTGCCAATAATAGCTGTCATAGAACTAGATAATTTCCCAAAAATATTTTTAAGCATCGTAATGATATAACTATAAGTGGAATAAATAGCCACATGGGTAAGCCCTAACATTGATGAAATAATAACTGTATCTATATTACTACTAACTAAACCATTAATCTTATGAAAAATAAGGGAATTAAGATGCTTCTTAAAGGAATAATCTTTCTTTTTATTATGAAAACTAATATTTGGATATAATTTTTTGGCATAATAAGCCTCCAATATATTTGCAACTAATTTAACTACACTATGCATTAATAAAATATAACCAAATTTAAATCCAGTTATTAACATAACTATTTCTAAAACGGATAAAACAATTTGACCACATTGACCAATAATATTATAGACATATTTTTTTTCTTTAACATTTAATAACTCTCGATACGGAACAAAGAAATAAGTAATAACATTAGAAAGAGAAAACAAAAGAAAAGTTAAAACAATATACCAATAATCAAAAGCACAATTTTTAATAAAGAATATAACAAAAAAAGATACAATAAACGCAATACCAAAAACAGCCATTCCAATTTTTGAGAATACTTTTAATGCCCCACTTAATAGTTCACTTAATTTATTATCATTTCCTTCGGAATTAGGTTTATAAAGAGAAAATAATACGGCTGATGCTATTCCACCATCAACTAAGGATACATAAATCATAATATTACTAAATAAATTATATAATCCCATGGTCTCTTGACCTAAATACTCGATAAATAATTTTACTTTAAAAATACCCAATAAAGATATTATTATTAAGGGAATTACATCAGTAACTAAATTTAAAGCTGTTTTTTTTGTTTTATTCATTTAATCCTACTTTCTATTTAATTTATAGTATTCATCTTTTGTATTATAACTAAGTCCATTTTTAAAATCAAGTTTTAAAGGTTTATGAGCTATTCTCATCTCTTTTGGTGGCAATTCCATATAATTACCATATATTTGTGTTAAATACCTATCTACATCATGAAATACATTATATTTTTTTCCACAAAAGGTAGCTTGTTTAGCAGGAAAAACCGTATCATAATCATATATTACCTGCTTAATATTATGTCTTATAGCACAATATTCAATTAAATAATCACGTTTTTTATTATCATATTTAGTACACATCTTTTGCATTAATTTATGTAACCACTTTTTAGGTAATAATAAAAGTGGTATGGTAACTGGTTTATATTTTAAACCACGCATATTTAAAAACTTACTTTTATATCTAATTGATAGTTCAATAGCTCTTATTAAAGCTGCATCAATAATAGTTTTCTTAGCATCTCTTGATTTTACATAATCAATTGGTAATACATCAAGAAAAATACCTAAATGAAAACCATTAGCAATTCTTTCTTCATACCCTTCTGTTGCAAAAAGAGTATTATTCTTTCTAATCGTAAGATGATGTTTATAATACTTTTTATTCGTTTTATAGTAATCTAAAAAGTATTTATCATCAATTTCTTCTCGAGCAATTTCAAGAAATTTTTCATAATCTTCTCTTGGCATAATAACATCAACATCATCATCCCAAGGAATAAAATCTTTATGTCTTATTGCCCCAAGTGCTGTTCCACCGGCTAAAAAATAATTTAATTTATGTTTATTACATATTTTAACTACTTCATCTAACATTTCTAATAAAGTTTTTCTTAACTCTTCTATTTCCTCTTTTTTATATTCATTCATTTTTTCCTCCAAAATCAATACTTAATGGTTTATGTGTCTTTCTCTTCTCTTTAGGAGGAATTTCCATATAATTACCATAAATATTCTTTAAATATGTATCATCTTTCATACATGAGTATTTTTTTCCTGCAAAAGTAAGTTTTCTTGTCGGAATGACATGGCATCTTTCAATTAATTCTTTTTGATAACCATAACCAAAAGCAATATCACACAAATATTTTGAATTATCATCATTACAGTATTTAACTAATCTTTCTTGTATTTTAATTAATCTTTTTACTGAAAAAATAGAAAGTATTCTTGAAATATATGGGTGTAATGATTTATTGAATTCTATTAATTGATATTTATGAGCTAAGGTATCATTAATAGATTTAGAAATTACAGCTCTCATTTTCAAACTTAAATTATTTTTATTAACATTATCAAAAGGAAATATATCAATAAATATTCCTTTATGATTATTTAATTTATGTGAATAAGCTTCATCAATAATAGTATTATTCTTTTTAATCTTAGCAAAAGGTAAATAAAAATCTGGATTTGTATGATAAGAATCTAAAAAAAATTTTTTATTTAACTCTTCATTAGCTATGGTAAGAAATTTTTCATAATCTTTTCTGGGCATTCCTACATCTAAGTCATCATCCCAGGGAATAAAACCCGAATGTCTTAATGCACCAATATATGTACCACCAACTAGAAAGTAAGTTAAATTATATTTATCACATATTCTTACAAATTCATCTAATATTTCTTGGAGAACTAAATGTAATTTATTAAGCGTTTCATAATCCCAATACGCTTCTTTATTCATCGTTAACCTCTTTTAAAATATCAATTGTTCTTTTTATTCCCTCTTTCATATCAAATCTTGGAATAAAACCAATACTTTTTATTTTATCATTACTCATTCTAGCTTTTGTTGCCTTACTAAAGCCTTTTTTTTCAGTATCTGAAGGTATATCAAAAACAACTTTTTTTCCAACATATGTAGCTACTAAAGTGGCCATTTCTTTCAGACTAATATCTGATTCAGGATAAGAAATATTATAAGCTTCACCATTTGAACCAGATAATAAAACTAACAATAAGCCAAATACAACATCATAAACATAAGTATATGAACATAATTGTAATCCTTCACTTTTTAAAATAATATCTTCATTTTCTAAGGCTCTATCAATAAACTGTGATATAGCTCGAGAATCATTTTTCTTGATTGTTGGACCATAACTTCTAGCTATACGTGCAATAACTACATCAATATTTTTCTCTTCTTTATAAGCTTGTAATAAAGCTTCACCACATCTTTTACTTTCAGGATATCCTGCTCTTAAGGTATTTGAATTAATATAGCCTGAATAGTCTTCATCAAATAATTCCACATCATTTCTATTTTCTCCATAAACTTCCACGGAAGATGCAAATAAAAATCTTTTACATTTACTTTGAGCAGCAAAATCAAGTAAATTCTTTGTTCCCCAAACATTAGTTAAAATCGTGGAAATAGGCTTTGTAGCATATAAAAGTGGATGAGTATTACTAGCTAAGTGAATAATATAATCAATTTCATATTTAATTTTTAATTCATTATTAACATCCGCTATAATATACGTAAATAATGGATTGTTACAGTATTCTTTAAATCTTTCTAGTCCAGCATCACTTGCACCTAAAGCATACACATGACAATTTAGCCCATTATTCTTATTTAAATACATTATTGTATCAATTAAAAAGCTTCCTATTAATCCTCTTGCGCCGGTTACTAAGATACTACTATTTTTTAATTTATTAAAATCAAGATTTTCTTTAGTTAATTTATCTATATCTTCTACATATATTTTATTATCTAATAACCTCATTATTTCATCCACTCTGCCTTCTCAGATTTTAATAATGCTTTAAATATCTCAATATCATCTGGTGTTGTTAATTTAACATTTTTTTCACTACCACAGGCTTTGTATACAGGATAACCCATTTCTACCATTAATGTGCAACTTGCTGTAGTGTTTTTCATTCCTTTAGCAAGTGCCTCATCTTGTACTCTTCTTAAATCTTTTACATAGAATGTTTGTGGCGTTTGAGTACGTAATAGATTATCTCGATTAATTGATTCAGTTGATACTTCACGATCTTCCGTATATAACATTGCTTCATTACATGGTATACATGTAATTGCATTTCCTTTTTCTAAGCATACTTTAATATTATCACTTATTATTTTTTCTGATAAATTTGGTCTTATAGCATCATGTACTAGTATTAAACTATCTCCACCATATAATCTTTCCACTTCTTTTGTTCCGTTAATAATTGATTCAAATCCTGTTTTTCCACCTGATATAACACTATCTAATTTAGATATTCTAAATTGTTTAGCATATGATTTTACCATTTCATGCCATCCATCAATGCATACTATTACTATTCCATCTATTTCCGGATGTTTTTGAAAACATTCCATCGTATATACAATTACCGGTTTATCAAATACGTTTAGAAATTGCTTAGGAATATCTTGCCCCATTCTATTTCCTACACCACCTGCTATTATTAATGCAATATTTTTACTTTTTTCATTATTTTTCATTTCATACCTCTTCTTTTATATAATAATTTTGCTACCCCTTTATTAAACATCACAAGATATAATCCCTTTAAACTTCTATAAAAATATTTATTTCTTCGATACTTTGGAAAATGCTCATGAACATTTTTTATAGCTACATCCACCGCTTTTAAATAGTCTTTTTTTTCATAAGCCAAGCAAGTTTTAATAAACGTAGCATAAACATATCTTACATATGCATACTCTAATTCTTTTTGATATTTATCAAATAATTTCTTTTCTTTATAATAATCTAAAATTCCATTCATATTATGAATATAATCATATATTTTAGGACTAATAGTAGCAGTTATTGACTTATCTCTTTGTAAATACTCATAAAAAGCTTCATGAATAACGCCGAATTTCTTTACATATGGAAGTAATCGATACATAAATTCAACATCCTCAAACCATACCCCACTTTTAAAGCAAAGATTATTTTTTACCAATAAATCTCTTTTAAATATTTTAGTACATACTGCTGGATATAAATTAATAAAAACATCTTTAATATTCTCTGTATCCTCTTTTGGATCAGTACTAATTATTTCTTCATGATCACTATAAACATATTTAATATCACTAGCTACAATATCAAAATTTTCCAATTTAGCTTTCTCATACATTTTAAGATACATATCACTTCTAACTGAATCGTCACTATCAAGAAAAGCAATATATTCACCCTTAGCATATTTAATTCCCATATTTCTAGTATCGGATAAACCACTATTTTCCTTAATATATGCTTTGATATTGGAATATTTCTTCTTATATTTATCAATAATAGATTGTGAATTATCTAAACTTCCATCATTAACAATAATTATTTCCATTTCTTTTAACTCTTGCTTAACTAAACTATCAAGGCATTTATCCAGATACTCTTCAACATTATAAACAGGAACTATTACACTTAATTTCATTTTATCTCCTTCCTGTTATTTTCTTAACTATTTTTAAAATAAAATACATACGGTGAATAGCCAAAAAACAAATAATTTTTACTTTAATACTTGATTTATGATAATAATCATTCTCTCTCCAATTAGGAAACTCTTTTTCCATCGTACTATTAATTTTTAATAAAAATTCTTTTGTATCTGGATAATCCAAAAATCTTAAAGTAGTTGTTCTTAATAAATGGGTAATATAAATATACTCTATTTCTCGAAAATATTTTTCTTCCATTAACTTTTTACAATTTTCTAAAACAATAAATATATCTAATAAGTGATTATTAAAAGATTTTTGGGTCATAGCTGAACCAGAATGCTGTAAATAATAGTTATAAAGTGGTTCTTCCACAAATGATACTTTATGAATAAAAGGATATAATTTAATACATATATCTAAATCTTCATAGAATATTCCTTCCGTAAATTTAACATTATCTATTATTGATTTTTTAATTAATTTTGACCATACCATTGGTGGTGATAATAAGTATTCCACAATTTCATCTGGGGAATATTTCATATGACATTTAGTATAACGTTTTACGTCTTCATTTAAAGCATAATAATCACATATCACCACATCACTATTGGTACTAATTGCTTGATTATACATTTTTTCTAAGAAAAACAAATCAACATAATCATCACTATCTACAAAAGCTACATAATTTCCACTAGCATATTTTAATCCTAAATTACGAGCTGAGGAGATTCCCCCATTTTCTTTTTGATATGCCTTTATACATGAATAATTCTTTTGATATTCATCAATAATCTCCCAAGAAGAATCAGTACTTCCATCATTAACTACAATAACTTCATAGTCTTTAAAAGTTTGATTAACTAATGAATCAAGACATTTTCTTAAGTATTTTTCCACATTATAAACTGGAACTATTACACTTATTTTCATAGATAACTCTTCCATTCATTAAAACTCATAATAGATAATTCCCAAACGGTCATTCTAGGTATCTTATATAAATTAGTTGATTTTGGTGTTGCTTTTCCTAATACTCCAGCTCGTCCAACAAAAGCCATTTTAAATCCTGCTTCTTTAACAGCTGCAATAGCGTTATCATTGAAGTCATAAAATGGAAAGGCCATAGCTATTGGTTCAATTTCAAGTAATTCAAGAGACTTTTTTAAATCTTCCACTATTTTAGCTTTACTAGTACAAAGTATTGCCCCACCTTGTGATAAACTACTAGTAACTGGACATACATAGTTACGATGCATATTATGAGTATGTGATTGTACATCAATAGCTTTTAATCCCTTAAATTGTTCAAAATTCTTAAATACTCCACTAGTTACAAACATTGTAGCATTAAGTTTATATTTATCAAGCACTTCATCAGCTGCTTTAAATTTATAACCATCATCAAGGGTAATTACGATTCCTTTGGAAACCTGCAAATTTCCTTTTAGATACATATACATCTCATCCATAGTTAATGTGAAATAATTATTATCCGCCAAATACTTCATTTCTTTATCAAAATTAGCTTTCTTCATACAAACATATACATCAGTACAACTTTCACCAGTATCATAAATACGATGATATGCAAGTGTTGTTATCTTACTTTGATTCTTTTTATCGGTATTTTTGCTTTCTTTAGTTTTACTAACATCATCCTTAGAAATATTAACTAGCATATTATTATATTCAACATAGTATTTATCTTCAAAGTTATTAATTATAATTGGAAATTCCATCTCTTTATTTAAAGTCATAAATTTTTCTTTATTAATGTACATTGTAAAACTATCTTTAGTAATAATATTACTATTAAATGGCACATAATTTTTATAACGATCATCAATTTCTTGTTTACTACCTTCTTCAATATCTTCAAAAGAAATATAATAATCTAAATCTTTAATGTGAAAATACTTAGTATCTAATTTAACTTCTTCTTCAATTAATTCAATATTAGCATCTTTATAAATTGTTCCAATTTCATTATATTCATTATCTTTCTTTTCATAAAGCTTAGTATCTTTAGAGACTTTAGCATATTCATGGTAATGAGCCTTAATATTATCCATAATTGCCTTTTCTTCAGCTAATCTTTTTTCGGTATTTTTCTTATCAATATAAAAATATGTTCCAATACCTCCACCAATAGCTAATATAACTATAATTATAAGAAGATAAACCCATTTCTTAAGTTTTCTTTTTTTATTAGAACGAGAAAGAACTGGATCATTTTTTTCAATTTTTCCTTTATAATCACTTTTTTTAACAATATTTATAAAGTCATCATCGTAATCACTAGAATGTCTTTCTTCTTTATTTATGGAAATACCTTGATTTATTTTTTCTTCTATTTTATCAACAGTATCATCAAGATTTTCAGTCATTTCATTAACATCATCTATGAGTATAGATAAATCTTCAATATCATCATCCAAACGCTTTTTATCTTCCATATTATTCACCTTTTCAATAATTACATTATACTATAAAATATATAAAAGAAAAAGGTTTATTGAACCTTTTACACTCATTTTTTATTTCTTTTTATTATATTTTTATAATACCATTCTGGGTACATGCTTTTTATTATTTTTTCATCTTCTTTTTTCTTTGTTTTATTCTCTTCTATATTATTAATTCGATAACCAACTAATTTTTCTTTTAAATAGACGAATTTAGTATCCTTTTTAGCTAAATCAATTAATCCTTGCCAATCATTATCATATTTAAGATTAGTGGGAAAAATATCACTAGAAAGATTCTTTTTTACAAAAGTAATACTACTTGTACAAATATATTTATTTCGTCTTAAACTTCGTAATTTAAAATATTTCTTTTTCTGAAAAAAAGAAAACTTCAACGGAAATAAATGATATCTAATCCACAATAATTTTTTACTTTTAATAATCTTTTTATCATCATGTATTTCATAATTATCGGTAAAAATAATTGTAGCATCCTTATTCTTTTTATAGCACTTTTTTATTTCTTTGGTATAATTTCGATCATATAAATCATCCTGATGAGCAATTGTTATAAGCGGAGTATCAAAAGAATTAATTGCAAAATTATAATCTCCACCCTTATTACTTTTTTCTTTATTAACCATAACACCCAAAGAATATTCACTAGCTAAATCCATAATATAATCATTCGGTGTACTAGTAGCTATAACAACATTTGATTTAACACTTTGATTAATAACAGATTTAATACATTCTTCTAAATCATCACTAACGTTATAAGCCAAAATTACAAAAGTATGCTTCATTTACTTCACTCCTATTAAATTATATCAAAAACAAAATAATAAATCGACAAATAACGTCAAATAAAAAAAAAATAATTCAAGAATTAATTTATATATTATAGAAATTACGATATAATTAAAATGGTGATGTAGAATGAAAAAAGAAGATAGTAAAAAAAGTAAAATACATTATGTATTTTTATGTTTAGCTTATTTAGCATTTTTTGTTTATTTAGCTCTAGAGATAATTGATATAAAGGATATTATGCAAAGTATTTATCAAATAATAGGATGCATATTTATCTTTTCACTTTTAATTAGCTTTACCGTAATGAGTTTTAAGATGAAAAAGAATAACTCAGGCGTAATTACCACTGGTAGTATTATCGTTATGATATATTGCCTTATAAATATTTTATTATTAACAAAAATTATTACCCTTCCAAAAGATGATTATGTACCAAATTTTTATAATCAAAGCATCTTAAAAATAAATGAATGGAAAAAAGCTAATAATATTACTGTTATTGAAAAACACGAATATAGTGATATCGTAAAAAAAGACTATGTAATATCTCAAGATATCTCTGCTCCAACTTTAACTAAAGATATTACGGAAATAACTATTACTATTTCTCTTGGACCGGATTTAGAAAAAGAAGTAATTATACCAAGCTTTATTGGATTAAAATATGAAGAAGTACTAAAATATATTGAAGAAAATCATTTATCTAATATTAAAATCATATATCAAAAAAGTGATAAACCAACGGATACTGTAATAAGTCAATCTAAAAGTGGAACATTAAAAAGAAATGAAGAAATAATTATTACTTTTGCTAAAGAATCTGATGAACTTGGTGAAATAGAAATAATTGATTTTACGAATAAAACTAAATTATATGCACTAAGTTGGTTAGAGAAATATGGCTTTAAAGTAGAAATTAAAGAAGATTATAGTAATGAAATAGAAGAAGGATTAGTAATTAGTCAAAATGCTAAAAATGAAGTTAAAAATCCTGAAACCGATACAATTAGCTTAGTTATCTCCAAAGGTAAACAAGTACTAGCTCCTGATATAGCGGATATGAGTGTTGATGAAATAAACAAGTGGGCCATTGAAAACAATGTTAAAATTAGTTATAAAGAAGAATATAGTGATGATAAAAATTTAGGTGATGTTATTTCTTCTTCTATTAATCAAGGTGAAGTAGTTGAAAAAGATAAAAGTGTTGAAATTTCTATTTCTAAAGGAAAACTTGAAATGATTAAATTAACTACCGTTAGTGAATTTACCAATTGGGCTGAGAATAATAATGTTAGTTATGATATTAACTATGAAAATAGTGATAGTGTAAAAAAAGATGAGATTATTAAATGTAGTCATAAAACTGGTGATACAATAAAAAAAGATGATACCGTAATTGTTACTGTATCTCGTGGTAAAGTAATAAGTATTCCTAATTTTATTGGTATGAGTAAAAGTGACATACAATCAAAATGCTCTTCAATTAACCTAAGTTGCAGTTTTAAAAGCGGAGGTTATACTGAAAGTACTAAAAAAGATATAGCCATTAATCAATCAAAAAAAAGTGGTACAAAAGTATCTGAAGGTACAGGATTAACCATTACTTTAAGTGCCGGAATTCAAGAAAAAGTTAATGTTCCAAGTTTCGTTGGAAAAACTAAATCCCAAATTACTTCATCATGTAATAGTATTGGTATTAAATGTAGTTTTAAATACGCTAGTGGATATAATAGTAAACCAAAAGATACTTGTTTGAGTCAAAGTGCAACTGGTAAAGTTAACAAAGGAAGTACAGTTACTATTACTTTAAGTAATGGACCAGCTAAAACATATAATATTGTTATTCAAGCTGATTGGTTAAGCTGGGGAAATCCCGAAGCAACAAAAAAGACACTTGAAAGTAAACTTAAAGCAAATTGTCCAGGTGTTACATTTAAATTTTCATTCCAAAAAGTTAACTCTGGTATTGGTTATTTAAACCCTAATAGTCAAGTTAAAGTAGGATCAAATTCATTTGTTCAAGGTAAAACATACAATATTATAATAAATAGTAATTAAAGGCTTTAAAGCCTTTTTTCTATAAAAAAAAAGAGTTATTTACGATAAACTCTATTCTCGGTTATAACCATATCCATTCTAATATCATGATTAAATACGGGCACTAAGTTAACTATTTGTTCACTAAAACATAGTCCTATTTTGTAAATATCTTTACTATCTAGATATTTATCATAATAACCCATTCCAAATCCTAATCGATTTAAATTTTTATCAAAGGCAATCCCTGGAACAATAATTAAATCAATCTTCCCATAATATTCTTCTCCAATTGGTTCCATTACTCCAATATTACTTTTAGAATACTTTGTATCATTATTAATCATAATAAAAATCATTTTATTATCCACAATTCTTGGTAATAAAACTATTCTATTCTTTAATGATTCATTAATTAACCAATTAGTATCCACTTCACTATTCATACTTTTATATAAAGCTATTACTTTAGCTTTTTCATAAATATCCAAATTAATTAAGTTATCCACTATTCTTGTGGATAACTCTTTTTTATTAATAATTTCTTTTCTTTTTTCAATCAATAATTTACGAAGTTCTTCTTTAGTCATCAACTACCTCTACACCTAATACTCCTATTAAATCACGACACTGAAAACTATTAATTTTAATATTTTTCATTGAATAAGAATCCATTCTAATTCCATTAATATCACAAGTTGTAAAATCTACGCCAGATAAATTAGTATGTAATATTTCAGCATGATAAAACTTATTATTAGAAAGCACCATATTTTTTATATTAGAATTATCAATAAATGTTTCATGAATATCGGTATTTTTGATCACTAAATTAGTAATATTAGTTTCTGTTAAATTAGCAAGAGAAAAATTAGATTCAGCTATCATTACATCTTTAAGAGTAGCGCTAATTAAACTAAGACCAGATAATTTACAATTAATAAACTCTACTCTTGTAATGAAACTCTTATCAAAGCATTTATTTGATAAATCACAATTCTCAAATGTAACATCAATTAAATCAACACTATCTATTTCAATATCTTGGAAACTAATATTTTTAATTATACAACTATCGATAGTAATATTAGATAATTTTATTTTTCCGTTATTCTTTTCAATTATAGTATTAGAAATATTTTCATTTAAATTACATTTATCAAAATCATTTTCTTCATAAATTTTTATCTTTGGTTTATTTATTTTCATACATCACCTATATTAAATGATATTTAGTATTTATTGAATAAAAAATTAATAATATACCAATTATCCCAGTTATATAAATTATTATTTTAGTTACGTCCAAACTAATAGTATTATCTAAATAGATATAGCCAAAATACTCATAAAATTCATCTGTAGTTATATCATGAGAGTGATTTTCTTCTTCATGATTATGAGTATGATTAAGCCATTCTTTAACAAACTTCTTACCATTTTCTTCCATAGTATTAGAAATTAATTTAGTAACACCTTCTATTTTATATGAATCATCTGGATTATCAAGTAAATAATTATTTATTTTATTGGCAAAAGAATTACTCATGTAAACAATATATTGAACACCATCAGAAAACATAACATAAAAGCTATTTTTCTCTCCACTAGTAATCGTTCCAGCTACATACGTTACATTAATATAAGCCTTTTTATTTTCAATTTTAGACATTGGATTAGTAAGTGAATACATACTAACAGATGCATTAATTAATTCATGATATACAACCAAGGAAAGTGTTAAAATAATTAAAACTATTCCAATAATTAAAGTTTTTTTCATTTATCCACCAAATCTTCTATTACGTCTTTCATATTCTTCAATGGCTTTATCAAATTCTAATGCATCAAAGTCAGGAAATAAAGTCTTTGGAAAATAATACTCAGCATAACTTGCTTGCCATAACATAAAATTACTAATTCTCTGTTCTCCACTAGTTCTAATCACAAAGTCAAGTGGAGGTAATTCCTGATACATATACTTATTAACTAACTCTTCAGAAATAGAATCAATATCAATCTTTTCTTCTTTTACTAAACAAGCTATTTTCTTAGTCATATCAACAATCTCATATCTTCCACCATAATTAAGACAAATATTTAAGACACCACGTTTAAAATCACTGGTTACTTCTTCTAGTTTTTCTATTCCATTTCTTACATCATCACGTAAATTATCACGTCGGCCAGAAAATAATACTTTAAGCTCATTCTTAATAAACATTTTCTTTTTAACAGTAAACATTTTCACAAATAAATCCATTAAGTAATCAACTTCATCTTTTTCACGTTTAAAATTTTCAGTGGAGAAAGCGTAAATTGATACATATTTAATACCAAGATTATAGATGTGATCTAAAAGTTTCTCTAAATTTTCAGCCCCAGCTTTATGTCCTAAACTTCTTTTTAATCCACGACTTAAAGCCCACCTTCCATTGCCATCCATTATAATTCCAACATGTTTTGGTAATTCCATATAATTAATCACCTCTTTAATTATTATAGCATATTTCTTAAACAAGTTTGTAGGTAGTTAGTTTTATTCTAGGATCACTCGAATATTCAATTAAATATTTATTATCTTTCCGAGAAATAATAATCCCAATTGTTTTATCTTGATTGCTTTTCCGTGCATATTCTTTATTCTTAATATGCTTTTGTAGTTCTCTTTTACTCCAATGATATTCTATGATTTCATTAATATAATAATTAATTTCATTTTTATCATTCAAAGACAATAAAATGACATAATGAGTCCAACTTATAGATTGGGTCACCAATGGTGTCCCTTTTTGAAACAAATAATACTTCCTCATTCTTTTTAAATTCCTTGTAGAATAGCCTCTACCTATTTCTTTAGTTAATATTTTTGAGTATTTTTTTAATAAACCATCACCATATTTAGCTCTTTCCACTCCACCTTGGGCCTCAATGATAAGCTTACCAGCGTTATAATATCTACTAAGTTCATTACGATTAACATAGTAATTACCGACTTTCTTTTCTATTTCATTATTTAATAATTCTTCTCTTATTTCATTATATTTCTTTTCTTCATGCTCATTCATAATTATCCCTCCTTATACTGATAATAAAAAGTATTAACAAATAATGCAAATCACTATTTTAATCAGATTTCATATAGAAATATTCATTTTCTTCATATATTGATTTTGCTATAAAAAAGCATTTTTATCTTAAGAAAAATAATTAAATAAGATAAATAATCTTTCAATTTTATTAAATGTTATAGTAAAAATAATATTTTGATATTCATTAATAACTATTAAAATCTAGCAAAAATAAAATGAAAAAAATAATTTTATAAAAAAAGAATAAGTTCCCTTATTCTTATAAATTGAGATAAACATTTCATTACAGCTATTATCTAGCCACTATTTGATTATTAACTATTTGATATGCAGTATTTCCAGAATCTATGGTTATTGTAACTGGATTGGTACTTCTTGACATTAGTGTATTTAATGTACTTAATTGATTAGATTCTATCGTTATTACACTAGCTGGGATATTTATTTCTGTTATACTATCAATATGGCTTACTCTTTGTTTCCAAAATGCCTCTTGTCCTATTGTAGTCGTTCCATTTTTAATATTTAATACCCCGCTATAGTGTACTGGAACGGCAATTAATTCAGTTCCATCTTTACTATATATACAACCACTATCTAATGAATAATTAGGGTTATCTGCTTTTACTTCATATTCTTTTACTGATGTATAGACATATATTGCCGTTGCTAAACTATTTCCTTTTACTGGATCAACATCACCACTTGGTGTATCATCATACCATCTACTTATTAAATAACTATTAGGTAATACTACTTTATCTATTTTTTGTGTTCTTGAAAAAGCCATAGTATTTAATGATGTTACTCCTTCTGGCATTTCATATGTATTATTAGTAAATGTCTTTCCTCTTGGTATACTTACCAATCTTGTTCCATCATAGCTATATAATATATCATCGATTGTTTTTAATGAGGTACTTCCATTTTCAACAATAAACTTTTTAAAAGTACTATCTTTTCCAAAATCATAAAAAATATGTGAATTACCTA
>JAEEGL011169289.1_pt1 | contig 16212 bp, 15 predicted proteins | sample 9134231 | NCBI WGS metagenome assembly JAEEGL01 (sample SAMN16246548, study PRJNA631951) | gut metagenome | biome: gut microbiome; feature: rumen; material: fiber-attached | host: Bos | place: Iran: Karaj | collected 2018-10
GATAATGTCGGTTTCGGCGGAAAGACCGCATTTTGCCAATATTTCCGCGCTGTGAGAGGAATGACGGCGCATGATCGCCATTTCCGACGCAGACAGTTTTCCGGGCTTATTGAGAATTTCATTGGAAATTTTCAGCTTGCCGACGTCGTGCAAGAGCCCGGCCAGGAGAAGACGTTCCCTGCATTCGCGGGGCCAGCGCAGCCATTTGCCCATCAGTCCGGCCAGGATTGCCACGTGCAGGCTGTGATGCAGCAGATAGGAACCGTCGCAGTCCATGTTGTGGATTTGGGCGACGGCCATGGCGCCGTTGCAGAGGTTGGAGAGCTTGGATTCGGAAATCAGCTGCCCGATGGTGTCCAGATCGAGGCCGTGATGAATGGTGTTCGGATTCAGGAGCTGCTCCAGATCATGGAACACTTCTTGATACGTGTTTACATAATCCGCGTCCAGGATGTGGTCGGACTTCGGATCGGGCGGCAGATAGCGGGGGATGTCTTTCAGCGCGGCGTGAGGGAGATCTTCCGGAGCAAGCAGATCAAGCTGTGTGGGGATTTCTACGGTCAGCATCATTTTGTCGAGCCCGACGCCGTCCGGCAGAACTTTTTCCATATAGACGGGATTTTGCAGCAGACTGATGACAAACTCCGTCATTCTCGTTCCGGCTTCCATCAGGAGCTGGCCGTCCAAGAGGATGATCGGCTGGGCCAGGATCATGCCGGGCCGTAAATCTTTCAGCAGCACGCGCTTTTTCTGTCCTGTTTCGCTGCACTGCGACTGCACGAAGCGGATAAATTCCGTCGCGTCATCTTTCTTCCGCAGACGGGCGGCGTACATATAATTGCCCATTTGCGCCTGCATCGGCAGCGGCATTGCCTCATGCATGACGATATCTTGCTTGTAGCGATCCATGATTTCGGCATGGGAATGGAGATAGGTGAAATGATTGCGTCGTCCCGCGTATACGCAGAAACGATGGTCGCGCCGCTTGGGAACCAGGCTGTTGTCCATTGTGACCATATCTGCCCATATCTGATAAACGTCGACGGAATGCGCGAAGTTCATCATATCCGCAGTATAGCCTCCGGGCGGCCGCAGGTTCACTTCCAGACCGACGAGCTCTCCCTCGTTTCCGAGAAGTTTTTGATCTTTGGTCAGTCGGAAAAATTCCAGATGAACAAAGCGCCGTTGTATGTTGAACGAGCGTATGACGGCGCGCCCCGCCGCGCGAAGATCGTCGGGCATTTCGGTCGAGACGTAATAAGAGAGGTCGAGCTGCTTTGAAACGATTTCCATGATGGATGGCGGCCACGTTGCCATGGATTCAAACAGCGGCTCGCCTTGGGAGTTGACGATCGCGTCGTAGGAATAAATGTTCCCGTGGACAAACTCTTCCATTATATAAGGGGAGGAGGGCTTTTCCCAGAAGAACCATTCCAGCTCCGTAGGCGAATTGATTTGCACTACGCCTTTTGCGCCGCTGCCGATGTCCGGCTTTACGATGACCGGATAGCCGACTTTTCGCGCAAAGTCTTTCGCTTCTTTGATCGTGGGGATTTCCGCCAGACGCGCCGTGGGAATATGCGCCTTCCGATAATAGGCTTTCATGGCCGATTTGTGTCGGAACCGTTCCACATCTTCCGTATGAAGCCCCGTCGTTATATGAAAATCTTCCCGCAGGCGCGCGTCCTGCTCCAGGAACGCTTCGCTGTGCGACTCGATCCAGTCGATCTTTCCGTGCTTGAACGAGAGGAACGACACAGCGCGAAACATTTGGTCATAGTTCTGTGTGGATTCGACGTAATAGTATTCCGTCAGGGTTTTTTTGACGTTTTCGTCGAGGGAGTCATAAGGACTGTCTCCAATACCCAGGACGTTGACGCCGCGCTGCTGTAAACGGTCGCAGAACAGCCAGTGATTGCGAGGAAAGTTGGGTGAAATGAAGATGAAGTTCATAAAGACCTCCTTTATGAGAAAAAAGGGAAACGGGAAGAGAAATACGTCCTAATACTTTTTTACTATCTTACATTATTATTTGTAAATAATCAAGGACTTTTTTCACAAACCGTCGTTGACCGAAATCGCAGGCAATATCTATACTTTTGCCGAATATATACAACATAATTGAAATCGAGATTAAAATTTTCCTAACAATAATGGAAGAAATATAGTTATAATAAGATAGACAGGAAAAAACTGCGAGGGGCTGCTTCGCATGGAGGAAATAGCATGATGAACCGTATAATGGCGGAGTGCCGCGCGGCGGGGTTTTCTGCTGCGGATATCGGCAGCCGCTTCAAGATTCCCGCGGGCGTCGTGTCGCGCTGGGAACGCGGCGAGCTGCGTCCCCCTGCTTGGGTGGAGCGCATGGTCCGCGATTTTCTCGCCGACGAGCGGCGGAAGAATCACATGAAAAGTTGTCGCGGAAAAGGCGGGGCGAATATGCGGCAAGGGTGGAAACGATGAGCGGATCAAAACGGCGGAGACGCAAGGCGCGTCACGCGCAAAACAAGCCGAAGCACACGCTCGAACAAAGCACGCCGCTATGGCGAAAAATTTCCCGCGGTCTGCGCATGATTGCTGCATGTGTCGCTTGTGCGCTTGGCTTCACGCCGCCTGCGATGGACGCCCGGGGGGGGACTGTCACGCAGCCTGCGCCGGAAATCCTGACGCGCACCTCGATGGAGCATCCCGTTTCCTATTCGCCGGTGCTCGCATGGACGAAAGAGTCGAACGCTGTCGCCTATCAGCTTGAATTCTTCACTTCCGCCGTTTCCAAGCTTGATCCGCAGGAGCCGGACGAGCGCGCCGTGTTTCGCACTTCAAATGTGTTCGAGAACGCGGTCAATCTTCCTCTCGACGATTTACGGAAAGGGCTTTCGGACAGCCAGCCGCTTTGGTGGCGTGTGCGCGCCCTCGACTATGACGGCGACGCCATCAGTCCGTTCAGCTTGCCTGCACCGCTCTATGCGAATGCTTCTCTGCCTCGTATGAATGCGCCCGTCCTCCATCCCGTTCCGGACAAGGGGAGAGGCTCGGCTATGCTGTTTCCCGTTTACAGCTGGGTGTGTCCCCATGGCGCGGCCAATTTTGAAGTCGCGCTCTATGCGGAAGATCCGGAACGCACACCCGACGCGGCGCCGATTGCAAAGTGGATCGCGCCTTACGGCGAGCAGTACGACGACGCGCCGCGCATGGGAGACGTGACGTATTATTGGCGCGTACGCGCTCTGGATAAAAAAGGAACGCCGGGCGCGTGGTCGACAACATCGTCATTCCGTTTTGAGCTGCGGCATTGGGAGGTTGCCGTGCTCGGCGACAGCATCAGCCACGGCGGCGGCCGCGTTTCCCACGGGCCGGAGAATCTGGAATACAGTTGGCTCGCATATCTCGATTTTCCAGCGGTGAACCTTTCGCAGAGCGGCGATCTCACGAAGCTGATGGCGGATCGCTTTGAACGTGACGTGCTGCCCTTTTCGCCGAAATATCTTTTGATCATGTGCGGAACGAACGACCTTCGTGCGGGCGAGTTTACCGTCGAGGAAGCCGTCGCGAATATGGAACGCATCAAAGGGAAATGCGTGGCGCATGGTATCCGCCCGATTTTCCTGACGCTGCCGCCCATCAATCCGGCGAATATCGAGCGCGTCTTTGGCGAAAAGATCACCGACGAATGGCAGGCGCGTTTCGCGAAATTCAACGAATATTTGCGGCAACAGCCGCACATCGACACGGCGGCTGCCTTCGCGCCTTACGCGGCGAACGGCGAGCTTCCCGAATGGCTGGGCTTCGACGGCCTGCATGAGGACATCATCGGGAAACAGTTGATTGCCGCCCGCGTCAACGCGAATCTGGAAGCGGCAAAACAAGCGGCGGACGAATTTATGCAAACGGCACAAGCCAATACCCGAAAGGAGAATGCAAATGTTGAAAGCGATTGAAGTAAAGAAGGGAATTTATTGGGTCGGCGCTGTCGACTGGTCGATGAGGAGTTTTCACGGCTACTCGACACGGCGCGGCTCGTCGTATAACGCGTATCTTATTCTCGACGAGAAAATCACGCTGATCGACACCGTGAAGGCGCCGTTTGTCGCGGAGCTCTTGGAACGCATCTCTTCCGTCGTCGATCCGAAGAAAATCGACTATATCGTCTCCAATCACGTCGAGCCGGATCATTCGGGGAGCCTGCCGATCATGGCAAAATGCTGCCCGAACGCGAAAATCGTCACCAGCGCGCCGAACGGGCTCAAAGGGCTGACCGGACGATACGGCGAACTGCCATATCAGGCGGTCAAGACAGGGGAGACGCTGGCGCTCGGCAAGCGGACATTGTCTTTCGTCGCGACGCCGATGCTCCATTGGCCTGACAGCATGGTCACGTATTGTCCTGAGGAAAAAATCCTCTTCTCGAACGACGCTTTCGGTCAGCATCTTGCCGCGAACCGCCGCTTCGACGACGAAAACGACTTCCATATTATAATGGAGGAAGCGAAAAAGTATTACGCAAATATACTTATGCTTTATGGCAAGCAGGCGCAGACTGCGCTTTCGGCCCTCGGTGCGCTGCCCATCGAGATGATTTTGACAGGGCACGGCGTCTCGTGGCGCGCGCATATTCCCGAGATCTTGGACGCTTACAAGAAATGGAGTGCGGGCGAATTGGAAGAAAAGGCCGTCGTCGTTTTCGACAGCATGTGGGGCTCGACGGAGCGTTTGGCTCGTGCAATCACCGACGCGTTCACCGCGAAAGGCGTCCCGGTCGCGTATTTCGATCTGCGCGCCGATCATATCTCCGACGTGATCACAGAGGTGCTGACCGCGAAATATCTCGCCGTCGGCTCGCCGACCATCAACAACCAGATGATGCCGCCCGTCGCGGCGTTCCTCTGCTACCTGAAAGGCTTCGTGCCGAAAGGGAGGAAAGCGTTCGCTTTTGGTTCCTTCGGCTGGGGCGGGCAGAGCGTCGGCCTCGTCGAGGACGAACTGAAAGCCGCCGGATGTGAGATCTGCCTCGAAAAGATCCGCGTCAAGGACGTGCCGACCCAGGACGACCTTGCCGTGTTGCGGGAGAAGATCCTAGCGCTGTAACGCCTGCATATATCGCATACAAAAAGCCGCTTCGTTTTATTCAGACGAAGCGGCTTTTTGTATCCCCTGCAGGAGCTTGTGCAAAGATGAATGCGCGGGTAATATAATTTCGAATTGATAGGAAAGGGGGCGCGGTTGAGTGAAGCAGTATGTTTGGCAACGGCTTTTATCATTGATTCCCGTGCTGCTTGGAATCACGTTTCTTTCTTTTGCCTTGATGCGGCTCGCAGGCAGCGACGCTGTCACGGAAATGTATTCGGGAGCGGGACTTGCCGTCTCGCAGGAGGTCGTCGACGCGGCGCGGGCGAAGCTGGGGCTGGACAAGCCGTTTCTCGTCCAGTATTTTTCCTGGCTCGGCGGCATGATGACAGGCGACATGGGCGTCAGCTTCGTTTCCGGGCGGGACGTGTTCGACACGTTCCTTTCAAAGCTGCCTGCGACGCTTCTTTTGGCAGCGCTCAGCGTGCTTTTGACCGTTGCCGTTTCGCTTCCCCTCGGAGTATTGTCCGCCGTTGCGCACCAAAAGGCGCAGACGGCGCGAGACGCTCATCGGCGCTCTGTCTGTTCCCTGCTGGATTCCGGCGTGCGCTTTGTCAGTTTTATCGGTAATTCCATGCCGAATTTTTTCGTGGCGCTCCTCCTGATGCACTTTCTTGCAGTCAAGTTCAGATGGCTGCCGGTGATTTCGGGCGGCGTGACGTTCGCGGGGGCTATAATGCCGACGCTGACGCTGGCAATCGCGATGTCGGCAAAGTATCTGCGGCAGGTGCGGGCGGCGGTGCTGGATGAGCTGTCGAAGGACTATGTGATCGGCGCGAAGGCGCGGGGCGTGGCGGACAGCGTGATCCTGACGAAAAGCGTGCTGCGGTCGTCGCTGATGACGATCGTGACGCTGCTCGCGCTCTCCGTCGGTTCGCTCTTGGGCGGCACGGCCATCGTCGAGACGATTTTCATGTGGGACGGCGTGGGCAAGCTGGCAGTGGACGCCATCATGATGCGCGACTACCCGCTGATCCAAGTCTACGTCGTCTGGATGGCGATCATCTACGTCGGAGTGAATCTTGTCGCCGATCTCTTGTATCTTGTGCTCGATCCGCGGGTGAAGCTTGGGATGGGCGGTGAAATGAAATGACGGCTGCACCGATAATCCGTGAGGCGGTTATCCGCGGCTCCAACGGCAAAACGCGACTGTATTTTTTCGGTGCGATGGCGGCGCTCTTGATTGTCGGCGCTGTTTTTTCCGAGAATCTTTGCCCTTACGATCCATATCTGCAAGATCTCGACGCGGCCTTACAGCAGCCGACGGCTGCGCATGTCTTTGGCACAGATCGTTACGGGCGTGATATGCTCTCGCGGGTTATCGCCGGAAGCAGAACAAGTATCTTTTCAACATTTCTGCTTGTCGCAATCATCACGACGTTCGGCACGGCCATCGGCGTTTTCTGCGGTTGGACGCGAGGCCGGGCGGACAATCTGCTGATGCGCGTTTCCGATCTCTGCCTCGCGTTTCCAAGCCTTGTCTTTGCGCTGGCGGTGGCCGGCGTCTTGGGCGGCGGACTTTCCAATGCGATTATTGCGCTCGCCATGATCTCATGGCCCAAATACGCGCGAATCGCCCGCAGTCAGACCCTCTCGGTCCGGGAAACGTCTTACCTGAAAGCGGCGCGGCTCGCCGGCTGCTCGACGTCTCGGCTCATTCTGAAGCACATTCTGCCGAATATCGCAGGGCCGATCCTTGTGACGGCGACGCTGGACGTCGGCACGATGATGATGGAACTGGCCGGGCTTTCGTTCCTTGGTCTCGGTGCGAAGCCGCCGACGGCGGAATGGGGCAGCATGATGAGCGAAACGAGGGGACTCCTGCAAACGATTCCGTGGGCGGTCTTCGCCCCCGGCATAGCGATCTTTGTCGCCGTCATGGTGTTCAATCTTTTGGGCGACGCGGTGCGGGACTATATGGACCCAAAGATGAGAGTGAAGAGTGAAGATAAAAACGCAAACAACTCCACTCTAAAAGGAAAGGGGCGCGACGATGAAGACGCTTTTACGTTACGACCGGGTGGACGTCAGCTATAACGGCGCGCCCGTTGTCCATGACGTCAGCTTTTCCCTGCGCGAGGGGGAAATCCTCGGCGTCGTCGGCGAGTCCGGCAGCGGCAAGAGCACGCTTTTGAAAGCGGCGATGGGACTCTTGGGGGCGGGCGGCGTCGTCACACGCGGCGATATATGGTACAGAGAGAGAAATCTCCCCGATCTTTCGGAGGAGGAATTGCGACGTCTTTCCGGTGCGGAGATTGCGATGGTTTTTCAACAGGCGGGCGCGTCGTTTTGCCCGGTTCGCAGCGTGGGCGCGCAGCTTTTTGAGGCAGTTTCCGCCCATGAGGATATTTCGGAAGCGGATTTTCGCGAAAAGGCGGCGTCGCTTTTGCAAAAACTCCGCTTTGAGGACGCCTCGCGCATTCTTGAAAGTTATCCTTTCGAACTGTCCGGCGGCATGATACAGCGCGTGGGAATCGCCGCCGCCATGCTGCTGAATCCCGCCGTGCTGTTGGCAGACGAGCCCACAAGCGCCCTCGACGTGTCGGTGCAGAAGCAGGCCGTGGAGGAAATGCTTTTGATTCGGGAGCTCTATCATACTTCCATCGTCATCGTGACCCACAATATCGGCGTCGTGCGCGCGATGGCGGATCGCGTGGTCGTAATGAGGGAAGGAAGAATCGTGGAAAGCGGCGGCACGCGGGACGTACTGGAGAATCCTGCGCGGGAATATACCAAAAAACTGATGGCGGCCGTGCCAAAGCTAAGATTTCGGAGGGGAGCATGACAACGCCGATATTGCGAGTGCAAAACCTCAAAAAAATATTTACGCGGGATGGGCAAAGTGATTTCCTTGCCGTCGACGGCGTCAGCTTCGACGTGGCGGCGGGAGAATGCGTCGGCTTGATCGGCGAGTCCGGCAGCGGCAAAAGCACCGTCGCGAATATGATCGCCCGCTTGCTCGATCCGACGGAAGGGCGCATATTGCTTGAAGGCGAGGACGTCACGGACGCCGGGGCGCGGAAGATTTTCCGCACCGCTCAGATGATTTTCCAATCGCCGCAGGAATCCTTCGACCCGCGCCGCACCTTGGGTGACGGCATCGGTGAAAGCCTTTTGAACGTCGGGCAGCCCCGCGCCGGGGTTCGCGAGAAAGTCGGGCGGCTTTTGGCAGCTGTCGGTCTTTTGCCGGATTTCGCCAACCGTTACCCGCATGAGGTCAGCGGCGGCCAATGCCAGCGCGCGTCCATTGCCCGCGCCCTCGCGATTGAGCCGAAACTGCTGATCTGCGACGAGGCCACCTCCTCCCTCGACGTCACCGTACAGGCGGAAATCGTCGCGCTGCTTTCGCGCCTGATGCGGGAACGCGGTATGGCCTGCCTGTTCATCTGCCACGACATCGCGCTGGCACAGGATTTTTGCGACCGTATCCTTGTCATGTATCGGGGAAAGATCGTCGAAGAAGGACTGCCGGACGAGGTCGTACAGTCGCCGAAGAAGGAATACACGAAAATGCTGATCGACAGCGTTTTATGAGAGTGAAGAGTTAAGAGCGGAGAGTGCAGATATTATACGGACTTATCTCCGCTTTTAATACTCCACGCTCACATAAAGGAGCGATCTCATGGAAAACTTGAAGGACCACATCAAAAGCTATTGGACGCGGCGGGCGCCGTCCTTTGTCGAGCAACGGCTGCGGGAGTTCGAGAGCGAGAAACGTGGGCTTTGGCTGCGGGAAATCTCCCGTTATCTGCCGCAGGGCAAGCGGCTTCGGGTCCTCGACGTCGGCACGGGGACGGGTTTCCTCGCCTGCCTGTTGGGCGCCGAGGGGCATACGGTCACGGGCATTGACCTGACCGGAGAAATGGTTTCCCGCGCGCAAATATTTGCAAAGACAGTGAACGTTCCCGCCAATTTTCTCGTGATGGACGCGGAACAGCCGGATTTCCCGCCGGAAAGCTTCGACGCTATTGTCACACGGAACCTGACTTGGACGTTGCCAGATATGGAGAAAGCTTATCGTTCATGGCATGGACTGCTGGCGGAAGGGGGGACATTGATCAATTTCGACGCGGACTATTGCCATGAATTTTCCGACACGGAGGACCTCGCGCTGCTGCCGAACCACGCGCACAAATTGATTCCTGCCGATCTCGTCGCGGAAAGCGATGAGATTACGCAAGAGCTTTGCGCGTACCAAAACCGGCGCCCCGAGTGGGATCTGCGCCTGCTGATCGACGCGGGTTTCTCCTGCGTCACGGTGGACACGGGCGTATGGAAGCGAGTTTACCCCGAGCCGGACGAGTTCTACAATCCGACGCCGATCTTCACGATCGCGGCGGAAAAATAAGAAGAAAGAAGGTTCAACATGAAAAAAACACTGGCACTGTTTTTTGCTCTTTGCCTTGTTGTTGGCCTATTGGCGGGCTGCGGCGGAGGCGGTGGAGAAAAGACCGCAGCCATGAAAAAAATGGTCATCGGCGACACTACCTTCACTCCGGACAATCTGGAAAAAACCATCAATCCCCACGACGAATATTCCGGCTGGGCCTGTATCCGTTACGGCGTCGGCGAGACTCTCGTCCGATACAACGACAAGATGGAGGTCGAGCCATGGCTGGCGACTTCATGGAAAAACGTCGATCCGCTGACATGGGAGCTCACGCTGAAGGACGGCGTGAAATTCCACAGCGGCAGGGCGATGGACGCCGCCGCCGTCAAGGAGTGTCTGGAAGCGCTTGTCAAGAATCACGACCGTGCGCCGAAAGATCTGATGATTGATTCCATCGAGGCGAAAGGGCAGAAGCTGACCGTCAAAACAAAGGAACCGCGTCCGGCGTTCCTTCACTATCTCGGCGATCCTTACAGCTGCATTATCGACGTCCAAGCGGGCGTGAAGGATGGTATCGTCGCAGGAACGGGCCCGTATATTGCGGTCGATTGCAAGTCCGGCGACCATCTGACGCTGAAAAAGAACGAAGCCTATTGGAACGGCAAGCCGAAGCTCGACGAGCTGACGATTCGCGCCATTTCCAACGGCGGCACGCTGTCAGCGGCGCTCCAGTCCGGCGAGATCGACGCGGCTTACGGCATGGCGTATGAAAGCTATCCGATGTTCCAAAATGAAAAGTATCGTTTCTCGCAGGTCGCGACCTCCCGCGCGTTCTTCCTCTGGATGAACTACGAAAGCCCGATTGCTTCCGACCCCGCCGTACGCAAAGCGATTGCCATGGGCGTCAATAAAGAAGGTTTCGTCAAGACGCTGCTCCATGGCAACGGCTACCCCGGCGCCGGAGCCTTCCCTGCGGGCTTTGCCTTCGGCGGCGACAAAGTGAAGACGGAGAGCTATGATCCCGAGGGCGCGAAAAAGGTCTTGGAATCTGCCGGTTGGGTGGACACGGACGGCGACGGCATCCGCGAGAAGGACGGGAAGAAATTGACGGTTCGCTGGCTGACTTATCCGAGCCGTCTGGAGCTGCCGCTCCTCGCCGAAGCCGCGCAGGCGGAACTGAAAAAGATCGGTGTCAACGTCGAAGTGAACAGTACCGCCAGCCACAACAAGATTCGCAAGGACCCGGCGGGTTGGGACGTCTACGCCAGCGCGATGGTTACGGCGCCCACGGGCGACCCGGAATACTTTTTCACTTCCTGCTGCCTCGACGCCTCGCCGAGCAACAACGGCCATTTCCACAGCGACAAGCTGGAAGGTCTGGCGAAGGAACTGGCGGGGGAATTCGATCCGGCGAAACGGGCGCAGCTTGCTGTCGATATGCAGCAGACACTTCTCGACGACAACGGCTACGTTTTCTGCTCATTCCTGCAAATGAGCCTGATCTCGAAGAAAAACGTCGTCGGTTACGACGCGCACCCCTGCGATTACTATCAGATCACGGCGAATACGGACATAAAATAAAAGACGGCGAAATCGCCGCAACACACAAAAAAGGCTCCGAGCAGTCGACATGCCACTGGCATGTCGACTACCTCGGAGCCTTGATTTTTTGATGGTGACCTGGGTGGGACTCGAACCCCCGACCCTTTGGTTCGTAGCCAAATACTCTAATCCAGCTGAGCTACCAGGCCAAGACCGCTTTCGCAATCAACGGATATTATAATAGCACGCGCGTCTTTGCGTATCAACGCTTTTTTGAAATTCTCGCGCAGGCGGGAAGAAACAATCAGTAGACGTGATATTCCTTCCATGGAATCTGATCGACGCGGATGGTTTTCAGAAACTCGACGATATCTTTCCGGCCGAAATAGTGCGGCGTGCCGTTCGCATCCTGCGACATCAGGATAATCGGCATGTTGGGGAAGAAGTAAGAAATGTCCTGCCGGAATGCTGTGGCGCGCGCGGTGTACTGCGTGACGAACGGCTTGACGGAGATGACCGCGAAAGTCACGCCTTGCTCAATGATGACTGCCCCGTGAATGGTCATGAGAATCTCCTCTGCTTCCTTGAATTATTCTTCTATTATATCACATTTTGTGAGAGATTCCAGACGGGACGAGAAAGAAACAAATTTTTGCGGAAAATTTGTTCCAAAGTATTGACAAACAAATTTTCGGAGATATAATAAGAACAAAAGTTTTAAGAAAACATGTTTCGGAAACAAGGATTCGGAGATGGGGGATGGACGCGATGAAAAGACGGAAAAAGACGAAGAGAGGGAAGCTGGCGCATCTGTTGTTGGCTGCGGCTTTCGCGGCGGCGATCGCTCCGTTCCATTTGTGCAACGATTATCTTCGAAGCGCTGATTTCGATACGGTGCAGGTTGAGCGCAAGGACAGCGTTTGGACGATTGCGTCGCGCTATACGGCGAAGGAAGAGGACGCGCGCGAACTGGTCGAAGCGATTATCGACGTGAACGGCCTGCCCGCGGACGGTGCGCTTCGCGTGGGGCAAAGTCTTCGCGTGCCGATCTTGCGGGATCGTCTCCCCAAACTGGCGGAGCGATGATATTGGGGGCATATAATATGAAAGAAAGCGTTCGCAAATGGCGGACGCTTTCTTTCATATTATAAGGGAAAAACGTGTGCAAGGAGGTTCCCGTTTTTGTGTGATAAAGCCCGGCGGATGGAAATGCCTTAGTTCATCGTTTGTCAAAGACAAACGATGAACTAAGGCATTATCGCTCGTCGGAAAATCCGCCTCGCGGAAATGCCGCAAAGGAGAGTTTGTCCTTGACAAACTCTCCTTTGCGGCATTATAATGCATAACAGAATGATAGGATGCAGACTAAAAGAGTGGGTGTGAGCCCACTCTTTACTCTTATGTGCAGAGGGAGTTTCCTGAACTGCGGCGGGGAGGTATGTGCGTGGCGAACGTGGTAGAAAACGCAGTCTGGCGAATCGCGGAAGAGCTGCTGGAAGGAAGCGGCGTGGAGCTGGTCGACGTCGAGTACGTGAAGGAGAAGGACTGGTATCTGCGCGTGTTCATCGATAAGCCGGAAGGAATCGGCATCGAAGATTGCCAGGCGCTGAGCGAGAAGCTGGAAACGCGGCTGGACGAGCAGGATGTGGTGCCGGAAGCGTATATGTTGGAAGTTTCGTCGCCGGGGCTTGACCGTGTGCTGAAAAAGCCGCGCGACTTTGAGCGCGAGAAGGGGAAAGCAGTGGAAGTTTCGTTGTACGAGCCGATAGACGGGGAGAAACGGATTGTCGGCACACTGGAAAGCTTTGACGGAGAGGCGCTGATTCTCGAAGGCCGCTCGCCGATACCGAAGGGGAAGATCGCGCAGGTGCGCTTGTACATAGAGATTTAGATTATCAGATACGATATGGGAGGATTTTGATTTTGATCAAGAGAAGCAGGGGCAAGGGAAGGAAAAAGGTTCAGGAATTCGACCGGGCAAAAGAATTCTTGATGGCAATCGACGACCTGGCGAAAGAGAAAGGTATCGCGCCGGAGCTCTTGTTCGACGCCATCGAGGCGGCGCTGATTTCCGCGTACCGCAGGAATTTCGGCTCGGAGCAGAACGCGCATGTACAGATTGACCGTGAAACGGGAGAGTTTCATGTGTACGCGCACAAGACCGTCGTGAAAGAGCTGACGGATCCGGTGATGGAAATGTCGCTGGCGGACGCGCAGGCTATCGATCCGGACTATGAGGAAGGCGACATCCTTGAGATCGAGGTTACGCCTGCGAATTTCGGCCGGATCGCGGCGCAGACGGCGAAGCAGGTCGTCGTACAGCGCATTCGCGAGGCGGAGCGCGGCAATATCTACGACGAGTTCTCCGGCCGTTCCAGCGATATCGTGACGGGGCTTGTGCAGCGCGTCGAGAATCGGAACGTCTATATCGACCTCGGACGGACGGAGGCGGTGCTGGCGCCGTCGGAACAGATCGAGGGCGAGACATACGCTTACGGCGATCGCATCAAGGCGTATATCCTCGAAGTTCGTCGGACTTCCAAAGGACCGCAGATTACCGTTTCGCGCACGCATCCGGGGCTGTTGAAACGGCTGTTTGAGCTGGAGGTGCCGGAGATTCACGACGGCGTCGTCGAGATTAAATCGGTGGCGCGCGAGCCGGGGATGCGCTCGAAAATCGCCGTGTACTCGCGGGACGAGGATGTCGATCCCGTTGGCTCGTGCGTGGGACATAAAGGCTTGCGCGTGCAGGCGGTCGTGACGGAGCTGCGGAACGAGAAAATCGACATCGTGAAATGGAACGAGGATCCGGCGCATTTCATCGCGAACGCGCTGAGCCCGGCGAAGGTCGTTTCCGTCGCGGTCAATCTTGACGAAAAGGCGTCGCGCGTCATCGTTCCCGACCACCAGCTTTCGCTGGCCATCGGCAAGGAAGGACAGAACGCGCGGCTCGCGGCGAAGCTGACGGGCTGGAAGATCGACATCAAGAGCGAGTCACAGGCGGCGGAGGAAGAGCCCGACGAGAATATGGACGTCGTCGAAGTCACAGGCGAGGAGTCCTTCTCCGCAGAAGTCGGAGACGAATAATGGCGGCCGGAAAGAAGACGCCGGAAAGAATGTGCGTCGGCTGTCAGACGGTCCATCCGAAGAAAGAACTCGTGCGGATCGTCCGAAGTCCGGAAGGCGTGTTTTCGGTGGACTTCACAGGAAAGAAGCCGGGGCGCGGCGCGTATGTGTGCCATAAGCCGGAGTGCTTCGACGCGGCGGTGAAGCGCCGCCGTTTTGAAAAAGCTTTTTCGGGCGCGGTGGGCGCTGAGACGTTGGAAGCGCTTCGGGCCGAGCTTTTCCCGACGGGGACATAAATCTTATGAATGAAAAGAAAATCGAAGGATTGCTGGGCATGGCGCAGCGCGCGGGTAAAACGGCGTCCGGGGACGTCGCGATACGAAAAGCGATAGCTACAGGACAGGCGGCGGCGCTGGTCGTGGCGCAGGATGTTTCGGAGCGTACGAAAGCGTCGCTGCTGAAAGAAGCGTCGGAGAAAAAGATACCCGTCCATGCGATTCTTACGAAGGACACGCTGGGGCAATGCCTCGGCAAAGAATATCGGGCAGCGGTAGCCCTTTTAGATAAAGGTTTTGCGAAAGCGCTGGAAAAGGAGCTTTGCGACCGGTGAACGGGGCTGAACGGATTTCGGAGGTGGGGCTATGTCGAAATACAGAGTATATGAACTGGCGAAGGAATTCCATACGGAAAGCAAGAAGCTCATGGAGCTTTTGACACAGCATGGACGCGAAGTCAAGAACCATTTCGCGAGCGTGAGCGATGAGGAACGAGAGCTTTTGCAGAAGTTGCTGAAAGAAAAGCCGAAGGGCGCGCCCGTGCAGTCGGCGCAGCATGGCGCGAAGACGCCCGCACAGCCGGCGCAGCCTCAGCAGCGGACGACTTCGCAGCCGCAGCCGCCAAAACCGGGCGCCAGGACGCCCGCGCCGACGCACCCGATGGTGATGGGAACGGTACGGCGTATCGTTCGCGCGGCAGACGTTCGCGCGGCCAAGGAAGCGGAGGAAAAAGCGGCGGCGCAGGCAAGAGAGGCCGCAGAGCGCGCCGAGGCGCAAGCGAAAGAAGAGGCGGCGCGCCGCGCTGCGGAAGAAGCCGCGCGTGCAGCCGAGCAAAGGGAAAAGCCAGCAGAGGAACGAGAAGAACGTCGTCCGCAGGAGCAACCGGCGCAGCCGATAGAAAGACAGCCGCAGGCAGTACAAACGCCTGCACAGCAACCGATAGAACGTCGCCCGGCAGAGCAGGGCGGAGAGAATCGTCCGACAGGGGGAAGGAACGGACATATGCAGGGAGCCGGTGTGGCCCGTCCGCAGCAGAACGCGAACAACAATCAGGGCCAGGGGCGTCGGAACGGGACGCCCGTAAGCGACGGGAATCGCCGCGGCGGCGGAGCCGACGGCGGGAATCGTCGTGGCCGCGACGGGAACGGCAAGCGTGGTGGAAAGAACCAGCGCGACGACCGCAGGAACAGCAACAGCGGGAATTTCAACAACGGCGGTTTCAATCGGAATGAGAATCGTCCCGGCAGGAAGAACCGCAAGAACAAGAATCAGCCGCCGCAGCCGCAGAAGATGGAGATTGCGCGGCCCACGCATATCAGAATCGGCGAGTCGATCGCCGTGCGCGATCTTGCCAGCAAGATGAGCTACACGGCGGCGGAAATCATCAAGAAATTGTTCCTGATGGGCGTTCCGGCGACGATCAATCAGGAAATCGATTACGATACGGCTGCGCTCGTCGCGGCAGAGTTCGGCGTGACGGCGGAGGCGCTGCCGCCGGAGGTCGATTTGACGGAAATCCCGGTCATCGAGGACGATCCGAAGACGCTCGTGATTCGTCCGCCGGTCGTCACGGTCATGGGTCACGTCGACCACGGCAAGACGTCACTCCTGGACGTGATCCGGAAGACCTCTGTGACGTCTCACGAGGCGGGCGGCATTACGCAGCATATCGGCGCGTATCAGGTCAACTGTCAGGGCAAGAAGATCGTATTCCTCGACACGCCGGGCCACGAGGCCTTTACGGCGATGCGTGCACGCGGCGCGCAGGTTACGGATATCGCGATTCTCGTCGTCGCGGCGGACGACGGCGTGATGCCGCAAACCATTGAGGCTATCAATCACGCGAAGTCGGCCAACGTGCCGATTATCGTGGCA
>JAEEGL011415138.1_pt1 | contig 16212 bp, 3 predicted proteins | sample 9134231 | NCBI WGS metagenome assembly JAEEGL01 (sample SAMN16246548, study PRJNA631951) | gut metagenome | biome: gut microbiome; feature: rumen; material: fiber-attached | host: Bos | place: Iran: Karaj | collected 2018-10
CCGTTGGCATCCTGATGACTGTAGGTGTATTCGCCGGAGGTGGTGTAGGTCTGTCCGTTGGCAGCCCAGGTGTAGGAACCGCACTCGCTCACGGAAATCGCAGTGTTCACCGGGTTGTTGATGGTCAGATGCAACGTATCAACCTGCGTACAACCGTTGGCATCCTGATGGCTGTAGGTGTATTCGCCGGAGGTGGTGTAGGTCTGTCCGTTGGCAGCCCAGGTGTAGGAACCGCACTCGCTCGCGGTAGTCGCAGTGTTCACCGGGGTGTTCACAGTCAGCACCATCGTCACGATGGAATCACAGCCGTTGGAAGCCGTCAGGGTGGCCATCTGCGTGCCGGCAGTGTTGAAGGTCTTACCGTTCCACACGATGGGCAGCTCGCTGGAGCATACGGCCTGGGTAACCGTCATCTCATACGCGTCGCTTACAGACAGCACCATCGTCACCATAGAGTCACAGCCGTTGACCGTAGGCAAGGTGACATATTTCATGGCGGGACCACTGAAGGAGATGCCGTTCCAAGTATAAGGCAGTGCACTGGGACAGACGGTCCGCTCCTCGGTTACCGAGTAGGTCGGGCTCACCGTCAGCACCATCGTCACGATGGAATCACAGCCGTTGGAAGCCGTTAGGGTGACGAACGCCATACCGGTCTCCTGGAAGGTGTGGCCGTTCCAGGTGTAAGGCAGTTCGCTCGGACAGATAGAGCGGCTGTCGTCTGTGGCGAAAGTCTGCTTTTCCGTCAAAGTGAACGGTTCAGAAACGAGCTCATTGCCGGTGGCAGAGGTCACAGTCACCTGATAGGTGCCGGCGCCTACGTTGATTTGTTTGGTGGTTGCACCATTGCTCCACAGATAGGTGGCCGGCACATCGGTGTTGGCCGTCAGAATGGTGGTGCTGAGATGGCAGACGGTGCTGTCACCCGTGATAGTGGCATACGTCGGAATGGAATTGTTCAGGGTCGTGAAAATGACCTGTTCGCTCCAATTGCTGAGGATGTCGTCGCCGCAGCGGGAACGCACCTTGACAGAGTAGGTCATGCCGGGAGTCAGGCCGGTAAAGGTATATTGGTTGGTGGTGATGTTGGGGACATAATTCTCCATGGAGTTAAGCGCCAAAGTCCATGCAGCGGCGCCGTTATCCGTCCAGGTGACAGTCGCGCTTTGGTTGGTGATGTTCGAAACGGCAATACCAGTGGGAACATCGCAGATGGCCGATACGACAATGTCATCCACATACCAAGTCCCGTTTTCCGTCGGGGAATCGTGTCTGAAGGCGATAACTGCACCGGCGGGAGCATCTTGCAGGGTCACAATCTTCCGCAGGAAATCTATCGTGGCCGGCCAGTCGTTGTAGTTGTAAGTGCTGACGGCAGTGAAGGTGGAGGCGTCGTTCACGTCGGTGAGATAACCCACTGCGAAGGTGCCGTTGCCGCTGAAGGTGCTGTTGTGAGGACGCACCCAGAAGGAGACCTGCAGCGTGTTCACCTCCTGCGTGAATTGCGGGAAGGCAATTACATCGGAAGCGCTCTCGTAGAAAGCCATCGAATACTGGCCGTTGGGGGTGTGGTTATGGGAAGGCAGAGCCTGGATGAGCTCCACGTCGCCCGTCACATGTCTCCAGCAGTAGAAGGGCTCCTCCGTTTCGAAGTTGTAAGCATACGGGATGGCTTGTGGATCGCAAGCGGAGGTGGTGAAGGTCACCAGGTTGCTCCATTCACTCTGATTTCCGCCAGCACACTCGTTCTTCACCTGTGCCTCGTAAGTGGTGCCGGGGTTCAAGTCGGTGAGCGTGTAAGGCGGAACAATGCCATCCGTCGCCACCCATTCGCCGCCGGGAACTCTATGCCGGATATGGAAGACATTGCCTTCTCCGGTCCAATTGAGGGTGGCGGTGTTGTAGGTGTAATCCGTCACGGCAAGGTCTTCGGTGGGCAGGCAGGCCACTTCTGTGGTGAAGGTCACCTCGTTGCTCCAGTCGCTCCAGGAAGCACCGCAAATTGCGCTCACTTTCACGGTGTATTCTGTTCCGGCTGACAATCCGGTTAGCGTGTAAGGATTCTCATTGACATCGAAGAGATTCATGTAGTGGTTGTCAATGGAGATTTTCCAAGCCGTAGCTGTGCCGGTCTCTGTCCAGCTCAATACGGCGCTGTTCTTGGTGATATTGGAGATAGTGAGGCTTGTGGGAGCAGGACAGAGCGAGGTCGCAAAAGTAGCCGTGTTGCTCCATTCGCTAACTCCATAGCCGGTACAGATGGACCTCACCTGCACTTCATAGTAGGTGTTGGGAACCAGGCCGGTGAGCGTATAAGGCGGGGTTACGTTGTTCTCCAGTACCCATTCGCCGTCACCGGTTTTGTACTGCATTTCAAAGGCATCCCCTTCACCGGTCCAATCCAATGTGGCGGAGTTCGGAGTGACGGCTGTCACGTGAAGGTCTCCGGTGGCGTGGCAGGCTATATCGGTGGTGAAGGTCAATTCTTCGCTCAAGTCGCTCAAGACAGCACCGCAGTAAGCGACCACCTGCACCGTGTATTCCGCTCCGGCATTCAACCCGGTGAGCGTGTAAGGATTCTCATAGACATCGAGCATGCCGATGTAATGGTTGTCGATGTGGAGTTGCCATACCGTCGCTGTGCCGTTTTCCGTCCAGCTTATCACGGCACTGTTGTTGGTGACATTGGTGACCGTGAGTCCCGTGGGCGTGGGACAAATCAGCGTGGTAAAGGTCACTAAGTTGCTCCAGTCGCTCAGTCCGTCGGTGCCGCAGTTGTTCTGCACCTGCGCCTCATAGTCGGTGCCGGGTGTCAGACCGTTGATCTTGTAAAACGAAACAACGTTTTCGACCGTATCCCATTCGCCGCCGGCAACCCGGTAACGCACGTTGAAGGTCTCTCCTTCGCCGGTCCACGAAATCATGCCGAAGTAATAGCTGGTTTGAATCACATCAAGGTCATTGGTGGCCGGGCAGCCGATCGGAGTGATGAAGTGCTCCTCGTTGCTCCAGTCGCTCCACGTTCCGCCGCAGTTGGCGCGCACCTGCACGGTGTATTCCGTGTAGGGAGCCAAACCGGTAAGGGTGTAAGGATTGTCGGTAACCGTGAAGGTGTTGACCTCACCGCTGGTAACCAAAATCTGCCATTCCGAGGCAGAACCGTTCTCTGTCCAGCTCAAATCTGCCGTGTGCTTGGTGATGTTAGAGGCTTCAAGGCCCGAGGGAGCAGGACATAGCGAGGTGGTGAAAGTCGCCAGATTGCTCCAGTCGCTCAGTCCGTCGGTGCCGCAGTTGTTCTGCACCTGCACCTCATAATCGGTGTTGGATTGCAGATTGGTGAGCTCATAGGGCGAAACGACATTGTTGGTCATCACCCATTCGTTGCCGGGAGTCCGGTACCGTAAGTTGAAAGTCTCGCCTTCGCCGGTCCAGGTCAGGGTGGCGGTGTTATAGGAGAAACTCTCCACAAGGAGGTTGTTGGAGGCTTGGCAGCCGACTTGGGTGATGAAGCTTCCCTCCACGCCCCAGCCGCTCCATGAACCATCGCAGTTGGACTGCACCATCACGGTGTATTCCGTGTAGGCATCCAAATTGGTGAGGGTGTAAGAAGGAGTACCCGTAACTGTGATAATGTCGATATCACTGCCGTGGGCGAGGCTGATCTGCCATTCCGTGGCGGAGCCGTTCTCCGTCCAACTCAACTTGGCCGTGTGTTTGGTGATGTTGTAGGCAAAGAGACCAGAGGGTATAGGACAGGTCGGTGTAGAGAATGTCACGGTGTTGCTCCAGTCGCTGAAGCCATCGGTGCCGCAGTTGCCGATTACATGCACCTCGTAGTTGGAGCCGGGAATCAGATTGGTGAGCGTGTAGGGCGGCATGATGTTCTCAGCCGTCTCCCATGTGCCGCTGCCGAGGAGGCTGTACTCCACGTTGAAACTTTGGCCTTCGCCGCTCCAGGTCAGGGTGGCGGTGTTGTAGGAGTAATTCTCCACATGGAGGTCGTTGGAGGCTTGGCAGCCGACTTGGGTGATGAAGTGCACCTCGTCGCTCCAGTCGCTGACAAAACCGCTGCCGCAGTTGGCGCGCACCTGCACGGTGTATTCCGTGTAGGCATTCAGATTTTCGAGGATGTAAGGATTGCCATAAACATTGATGATGTCCCCTTCTTCGTGGTTGACCATGATTTGCCATTCCGTGGCGGAGCCGTTCTCCGTCCAGCTCAGCTCGGCGGTGTGCTTGGATATGTTGCCGGCTTCGAGGTCAGTTGGAACGGTACAAGACGGCGTGGAATTGCCGACCATGAACAGGCCGGCGAACATGCCACCGTTGCCACCGCCTATGCGACCGATATTATAGGCTTGCGCCGTTCCGGGATTCACCCAATAGAGCGCATTGTCAAGCGCTGAGCTATATTGCGCCCAGAAGAGCTCGCCAGTCTCCATATCAAAGGCTAAATCCAGCGGATAGTCGTAATCATGTCCTGTGGAACCGACAAGGATGGTAGAGGCATTGGTCAAATCCACGTGGTAGAGATTGCCCGTTTGGAATTCCACACCGTATGCTTCCCCTTCATTGTTGATGGCCAGAGAAACAATTGCTTGGCTGAGTGTTCCAACTTCTGTGAAAACATTAGGCTGTGCGGGGTCAAAACTCTTCAGTTTGGAGTTGATGTCAATATAGTACATTTTGCCGTCAACAGGATTGTAGGACATGGTTGTGGTTTCGTCGGATTCGAATCCAGAAACTATTGTTTCGAAATTCGAGATGGTGTGGTTTGCGTTGTCCACAACGGCTTTCCCTAAATGTCCGTCAGAGTAGTCGATGTACCACATATAGCCGTTAGCGTAAGCGGCTGCGAAAGTGATCGGAATAGTATTCGAGGAGGCCGTTGTCACGGTTGAGGGATTCTGTATGGGGAAGTTGATGTAATGCCCCGCCCAGCTTTCCCCGTCAGAGGATGAGACCGCATAGGCGTACCAGTTGGCGGTGGATTGGATCTCAGGAATAGTGTTGAAAATCATCACGCTGCTCCAAGTACTCTCACCGTCGCTGCCGCAGTTGGCTCTCACTTTTACACTGTGAGAAGTTTCGGGCAACAAGTCAGTGAGTGTGTAAGCGTTTGTGCTCACTGTGATGAGGTTGTCTTCGTTGTCGTCCACGCAGATCTGCCATTCGATGACGCTGCTGAGGTTGGTCCAGCTTAGTTCTGCACTGTTGCTGGTGATGTTGGAGACCATGAGGTTCGTGGGTGCGGGACAAGACGGCATGGAATTGCCGACCATGAACATACAGGTGAATGATCCGCCGTTGCCACCGCCTAGGTGACCGAGGTAATAGGTTTCTGCCGTTGAGGAATTTACCAAATAGAGCGCATTGTCATAAGGACCGTTGTATTGCGCCCAGAACAGTTCACCAGTCATCAGATCAAAGGCCATACCTTGGGAGAACTCATAATGATGTCCTGTGGGACCGACAAGGGAGATGGAGGCATCCGTCAAATTAATGTGGTAGAGGTTGGAAGTGTTGTAATCCACACCGTAGGCCTCCCCTGCACTGTTAATGGCTAAGGTGAATATGATGACTGGTTCTTCGAGGTTGTTCTGTAAGATACTTGTCTGTCCAATTACCGTGACATCATTGGGTTGTGCGGGGTTGAAACTCTTCAATGTAGAGTAACCGTCTAGATAGTACATTCTGCCGTCAACAGGATTGTAGGATATGGCTACGGCGGTGTTGGATTCGTAGGAGGACGTTATTGTTTCGAAATTCGAGATGGTGTGGTTTTCGTTGTCCACAATAGCTTTCCCTAAATCTCCATTGGGGAATGTGAGATACCACATGTATCCGTCAGCGTAGGTGGCGGCGAAAATTTTCGGAGTGGGACTCGAGGTGGCAGCTGTCGCGTTGGAGGGATCTTGCATGGAAAAGCTGATGAATTGTTCTTCCCAACTTTCCGGATCACTGGAATGCCAAGCGTAGGCATACCAATCGGCGCTGGAATTAATCTGATAGTAGGTGCTGGTGGTGAAGGTGAGGAGATCGCTCCAGTTGCTCACGCCGTCGCTGCCGCAGTTGCTCTGCACCTGCACCTCGTAGGTGGTTTCAGGGGTAAGACCGTTGAGCTGAATGTTGGCGGTGGTAGTGGTGGCCGTCTGCCAAGGTTCTTCGGGACCGTAGATGGTGAAATCATCGATGTCAAGGAGGTACTCATCATAACAGTTGAAGTGGCGGAGGGCCACATAGCCCGTCTCGCCGGCGTATCCGCTCAGATCAACGGTGAATTGCTGCCAGTCGCCAGCCGCCAAAGTCCATTCGTCGATGGTCATGAAATCGGATGCATACGTGTTTCCCGTAGTAGAGACGGCAATACCGAAATGCTCGTACGGGTAGTCCGGGTGCTGTGCTTTCGCCCAAAAACTAACCGTTCCGCCCAAGGTCACTTGGGGCGTTACCAGATAGTTGTCGGGGTAAAGGCCGCCTTCTTCGGTGTCATAACTTTGTGAACAAGCGATATCCGAACCTGAGAGAGGGGTGAACTCGTTGCTGATCAATTCGCTGCCGAGTCCCCAAACGAAACCGTCGTTGTCGGCATCAATGAGGGTCCACTGTCCGAGTCCGCTCTCAAAATCGTCGAAAAAGACAACGGAACTCGGTCTGTATTTCACCGAGTATGCATCGCCGGAGCCCGTCCACTCCAAATCCACACTGTTACTGGTGATATTGGAGGCGCTGAAATTGGTGGGTTTTGGGCAGGCGGGCGGCTCAAAACCAAGCTGAATCTGGTTCTTCTGGTACTCCACATTGCCACTGTAAATTTCCGGAGCGAAAGGATCGAAGTCTATCTCGTCGTGAAAAATGGTCAGGGCCTGGCTCGTGGCATCAAAAGCAGAGAAAGGCACTACATCTACATACCCTCCTGTGTTGTCATCCACCACAATCAGGAGGTTGTCTGTGCTTGAATGGTGGAACGGATTGGTTAACTCAATGGTGGTCCATTCGTTGGAGAGAAACTCCAACTCGCCGCTGAACACTAGGTCGCTGGAATTGATGGCCACCCAGTCTGTACCGTCGCTGAAGGAACTCTTGTTGGTGTTGACCATATAGATGTCGAGGTCACGGGTCACAGCGTTTCCGTTGTTGCGGAAGGCAAGGGTGTAGATGTCGCCGCTTTGGCCAATCTCCGAAGCCGTGTAAATCTGCTCAGTCAAACTGAAGTTGTAATATACGTCTGTCGGCAGGGCGTAGTGGGTGTCGGTGCCGTTGCCGATTTGCACGAGGGGACTCGGAGAGGTAGTGAAGGTGAAGGTGGTCTTCGGCAGGAAGTCCTGCTGGGTGGCGTCGTTGACATTGTCCAAAGAATTGTAGCTGTAGTCTGACACTGAGGCTCCTTCAGCCGTCACGCCAAGCCAGGAACAAGATGACCATTGGCCCGTTACCATGTTATACACGCCAATGAGCAGGTTGCCTCCGTGGTATGTATATGGGGTGGTGAAAGAAATGGTCATTTTGTCGTTCACGACACTCAAAGCACCCTCATAAACGACGACGGCGTCGTCATAGCCCGTGAAGTCGCTTAGCGTTGTGCTCGTCACTTCTTTCATGAATACTTTGAAAGAAGCTGACCCCCATGAGTCAGAGGGGGGAGTTGCAGCGTAAAAGGTCATGCTGGTGATCTCGCTGTTGCTGGGGATGCTGGTGAGCGAGGCGGCGGGCGTCACGAACTCGGCTTTCAAGTAGGCGTCTGTGTAATAGCCATAAACCGGTACATTACCGTTGGTGACAGTGCCGTCATTCACGGTCGTGGACGGGTGGATGTCTATCTCAATGTTGGCACGCTTGTTAGTGAGGTTGATGTAGTTTGTCCAAGAAGCGAGATTATAGGGGTCAGGATCGCTGTTGTCGTTGTGGAAGGAGAGCACCGAGTTGGATTTTTCGGTGTAGTAGAAATACTGGGGCTCGTATCCAGGCGTGTTCTCGTGGATGGCAATCATCAGGTTGTCGGTGCCGTTGTAATGGAACGGGGTGGTTAGCGGGATGGAGTTCCACCCATTGGCGAAGGTGTAGTCGCCCTCATACACAATGTCGTCGGCAGTGACCGTCTCATAGTCCGATGTGCTGGAAAACTCGCTTTGGGAGACGTTCTTCATATAGACGGTGATATGGTTGGTCTGTGCGTCGGTGGATTGCATGTTGAATCTGATGCAAGAGATTTCGCCGCCACTAGGTGTGCCGAGCTCAGCGGCGGTATAGACCTGCTCTACAAAGGAGTATTCGTACAGCGAGTTGTAAGGGGACGTGTAGTGGTTGTTGCTCTCATGTCCGATGGCCACGTTGTTTCCCCTGGTCATGTGGAAGGGGATGGTTTGGGCAACATAGAAACCGCCATCCAGGTATTGCGCTTTGACCAATTCGGTGCCGCCGTCAATATAGACGGTCGCATTGTTGGCAAAATGGTAGTTGTTGTCAGCTCTGATGTAGATTTCCATGGTGTAGTCGTGGCCTTCCTCGTCGAAAACATAGGTGTCGAAAATGTTTGCCGGAGTGTTGGTCACATCCTTCCAATGACATAAGTTGGTCTGAATGCTGTAGGGCTCAGAGAGGGGGGTGCTCAAGAAGAAATTGGGGTGTCCTCCCCATATCGGTGCCAGAAAGCCCGTGATGTAAATGTCGCTGATGTCGGGGTAGATCGTCATCCGGATGTTGTTCCGGAAAGTTTGAAGCGCTTTATTGCTGGAGAAGGAGTTGATGTCGTTCAGATTTGGGATTTCGGTGTCGCTGAAATAGGTTGAGGTGAGATACTGGCCAGGATAGTCGTTTTCAGTGCTGGTGCACCGGAAATGGTGCGATGAGCCGGGGTATCCGTCAGTGTGGTCGAAGAAGCAGATCAAAAGGTTGCTCGTGCCGTCGTAATGGAACGGGGTGTTCAGCGTGATGGTCACCCATCCGGCACCCGGGGCGGACACCGTGTTTGAATACACCCTGTCGTTGGCGGTCACTTCCACCATGTCGGTGTTGCTCGTGAAGTTGCTCTTGCTCACATTCTTCATGTAAATGCTGATGTCGTCCAAGGAGAACGTGTCGGAGGTGGTGTATTCGAAGCTGATGGAAGTGATGGTGCCTCCGCCGGGCATGTTGATCTCGTCGGCGGTGTAGATCTGCTGGGTCAAAGAGTAGTTGTAATACATGTTGACCGGCACTGAGTAGGAGTTAAGGCCGGAACTTACGTTACCGATGGTCACGGTGGTTTGCGCCCTCAACGCCGCAGGCACAAGCAGCAGCGTCAGCGCGGTGAACAGAAAAAGTAGATGTTTCTTCATAATATTGGATTTTAAATTAAACTTCAATTATTACACGTCACAAAACCCGCTGCAAACTTAAACAATTTTTGTTTTTACACTAAACACATAGTCTGTTGAAATTTACAACAACTACACTCTCTTTGTTGATATTTTGTTGTTGACAACATTGTAACATGCCGTTTTTCAGTAGGTTACGTATATATAACTGTTGATAAAAATAGAGGACATCCTCTCATCCTCTAAACCTGTAAGCCTGTAAACCTGTAAACCTGTAAACCTGTAAACCCGTAAGCCCGTAAACCAAAAAATTGTATTTTTGCCGCCTCATTCTAAAATTGGATTATGGAAGTGACTCGATTGTTCGACATGCTCGAACGTGATCTGAAAGAATTCCCCAAGGAAGACGCCCTCTGCTGCAAGGAGAACGGCAGTTGGGTGAAATACAGCACCGCCAAATATGTGGAAATTGTCAACAACCTTTCGTACGGCTTGATGCAGCTGGGCATCAAAAAGGGCGACAGCGTGGCCACCATCACGCCCAACCGTCCGGAATGGAATTTCCTCGACATGGCCATCATGCAGATCGGCGCTCTTCACGTGGCCATCTACCCGACCATCAGCGAAAGCGACTACCGTTATATCTTCGAAGATGCCGACGTGAAGCTGGTCTTCGTGGCCGGTTGGGACCTTTTACGCAAAATCACGCAGATTCTGGAAGACAAACCCGAACTGAAAAACAATGTCTATACTTTCCGGAACTTGTTGGGATACAAGCACTTGAACGAAGTCATCGACCTCGGTCGGGCGAACCCCGCACCGCAATATCTGCAGGAGATCAAAGACAGCATCAAGCCCGAAGACATCGTGTCGTTGGTCTATACCTCCGGCACCACCGGATTCCCCAAGGGAGTGATGCTCTCGCACCGCAACTTCCTTTCCAATGTGGAAGCCATCCTGCCCATCATTCCCACCACCGAGAATAATCGCATTTTAAGCTATCTTCCTCTCTGTCACGTGTATGAGCGCATGATGAACTACTCTTGGCAGTATCTCGGTTTGCCGATCTACTACGCCGAGAACCTCGCCAAGATCCAGGAGAACATGGTGGAGCTGAAGCCCGACATCTTCACGACCGTGCCGCGTCTTCTGGAGAAGGTGTATGACAAAATCCTCGCGAAGGGGCACAAACTGAGCAAAACCAAACAGAAAATCTTCTTCTGGGCGAACGAGATTGCCCTGCAATACGGCGACAATCCCGGCAAACGCTACGACCGCAAGCTGAAGTTGGCGCGCAAGCTGGTGCTGAACCAGTGGAACAAGGCTTTGGGCGGCAACCTGAAGGTCATTGTCACGGGCGGCGCCGCCATCCAGCCCCGTATATCCAAGATCTTCTGGGCTATGGGCATCCCCGTGATGGAAGGCTACGGTACCACCGAGACCTCCCCCGTCATCGCCGTGAGCAACTTCTTCGAAGGCGGCGTGGAGATCGGGACGGCTGGCCCCGTGCTGCCCGGCACGCGCGTGCGCATCGCGGACGACGGCGAAATCCTCACCAAAGGACCGCACGTCATGAAGGGCTACTACAACCAGCCCGAGCAGACCGCCGCGGTGATAGATCCCGACGGCTGGCTGCACACCGGCGACCTCGGACAGCTCACCCCCGAAGGCCGACTCAAAATCACCGGCCGCAAAAAGGAGATGTTCAAGACCGCCTTTGGCAAATATGTGGTGCCTACCATCATCGAGAACAAGTTCATGGAGGAGTCGCTCATCGACAATATCCTGGTGGTCGGAGAGAACAAACAGTTCGCCGCCGCCCTCATTGTGCCGAATTTCAGCGACTTGCGCTCCTGGTGCATGAACAAGGGCATTGAATACACCACCAATGAAGAGATGATCGAGCACCCCGAAGTGCTGAAGAAATACAAGAAGATTGTGGATGATTTCAACAAATTTTTCGGCGACACCGAAAAGGTGAAACGTTTCTTGCTGATGAACCACGAATGGTCCATCCAGTCCGGCGAGCTCACCCCCACGTTGAAATTAAAGCGCAATGTCCTGATTAAGAAGTATGAGGAGCAGATTGAACAATTGTTTGCGTGAGTTTTAGGCAATAGGCAATAGGCAAAAGGCAATAGGGTAGGGGCGAATGTTGATTCGCCCCTATTTGTTGCATTTGTAGAGACGCGGCGCGCCGCGCCTCTCGAGCGTTCGGCTATCCAACGGCTATCGTATGGCTCTCGTGTGAATATCCTGTGGTACTCAAAATGCAAGACACAAAAGTGACAACTTGAATTAGCGAAATACAATTCGATTCCCTCTCCCCCGCGTGCGGAACGCACGCCATCTTAATAACCCCACATCAGGCGCCAGCCGCAGTGTGGGGTGGGCGGAGGTAGTGCGGGTGCATGCGTGCCAGGGGCACGCAACAAACACATGCTTGTTGACACCCAAGAAGTTCAAAGTGATAGAGTCGGATGATGGAAGTCTAAAAGCTCGAACCTCAATTGTGAAGTGTTTACCAGAATTACCGCCACTTTTAGACTTATAGGTCAAATTGCATGAACGTCCCTAAAAAATAGTGCTAATCAAAAAAGTGATTCAGGAGTTAATTGGGATATAACCAAAACGGTATTCCTGAGAGGTATCCCACGCAGCACCGCTAATTGCACTAGTTGGTCCCTCTAAATACAGTCTCACATTTTTCACTTCAGAGTCAGATAGATTAAACCATTCACCTCTTATTCTGCTTTTTTTTAATTTTTGATGCAACTCCTTCTCGGTCTTTCTTGCCTCATCTCGTGAACTGTATTTTTTCGAACAGATTAATGTTATTTCTGGTTTTTCACTTTGCAATGTTTTTTCGCGATATTCTGGCTTTTTAGACATCCCTATTTTATAGCGACCATTCGCTGTGTCTTTCATTAGATAAACATAGCACTCTGTAGATTTTTCAACTTTTGGACCCTCAATTTTCAGCCAAATTGGATCTTTCATAAGATGGTATATTCTATTTGAAACCGCAAAGGTACAAAATTTTATTTCATATCATATTACCAACGATTTTTGTCACCATCTCGTTGTCACAAACTCTATTATTCGTGCTCACGAGGCAAAAGACTAATCCACCCAAGTCCTAAAAAAACACTTGCAATTCAACGTTCACTTTTCATGGGATTTTATATTTTTGCAGTCTATTGTTCGTATGTATAAATTAGAAAAGAAAAAAAGAATCTAATGGTATAAATGCTTATGAAAAAGTTATTAGTCTTCTTCATGTTATTATTCCCTGCGGTGACGTTTGCTCAAATCCACCGTTATTATTGTGAAGTCAAAGGAACCGACAAGGATCTTTCTTCTGGTATGAAGATAATATTCGATTTCGGAACAAGTCCTGCCTATAATACTTGGGGAGGTCTAAATAACAAGTTGAAATTTGTGGACGATACGGGTAAAGAAATCGTGTTTAACAGCATGGTGGATGTCGCCAATTATATGGTAGAGAAAGGATGGACTTTTCAGCAAGCATACTCATCTTTTTCTCTTGATCACAAGCCTACTTTGCATTGGATTTTTTACAAGGATGCGGAAAGTTTCGAAAAAGCGAGAGAAGGGATAAGGACCAAGGAGGATTTTCAAAATCAGCAAGAATCTCCTGATTTCTATTAGTTGATATTCGGACCATCACCACTCACTCCTGCATCATGTGCATGTCTACTGTGTTGACGGAATCAAAATCGAGCTCCGCCCCAGTTCGTTGAGAGGACTGAAAGCGCTGAAGGAGTCTATCCTCAAAAACGGATAGGAAAGTGCGAAAACCGCAAAACATTTGCAATTGACCGTTGACGCCTGGGGCTTACAGGTTTACTGGTTTACATGGTTACACGGTTAGAGGAATCCCCTTGCGAGTCCAATATTCCGTTTGGCCGAAAAAGCGAGACAGCAACTCGCCAGAGCTGTTATTAACGCAAATGCAAGAAGGTAACTCGCGAGGGCAAACGAGCCAAACGGAACCTCGTACACGCAAGGGCAGGAGGATTCAAAAGTGCGGAAGTACACGCAAGGGCGGAATGTTACGAAAACTTGCGTTCACAACTGCAACACCGGATTCCCCTCCAAACTGCCGACTATGTTTTGGTAAAGTGCCGTATCCTCCACCTTGCTGATGGAAGTCACCCGTTTGCCGCCATCCTTGGAGGAACCGCCGCAATGAAATATCATCTCATTCGGGGTGGCGTGGTCGATGAAGATGTAGCGGTCGTGATAAATGCCACCCGAAGATTTTAGCTCGATGTCCACATGCTGGTATTCGCTCTGAAAATCAGTCAACTCGGTCTGGTGCAGACCGTGGTTCACGTTGTCGCTGAAAATGGTGACTTTCACCCCGGAGGGCACTGATTTTAGCAGAACCAATGTCTTCAAACCGATGTAGTTGTCGATGAGGTGGATTGATTTCTTGGCGTAGGAATAGATTTCCGAATAGGCGATGTCGGCCTCAACGGTCTGACCGTTATAGAACAGGTAGTCTTTCTTGACGTTGTTGTCAGTAAAGTCATTGATAACGACGGCCAAATCGTTCACTTGTTGTTTGATCTGGCGGATCTCTTCGGTGTTGTTCTGGGTTTGAGTGGTGAGTGCCAGAAGTTCCGTGGTAGGCAAAACATGCTGTCGTTGAATGATATAATCTTTCATTTGTTTAAAGAGTCTGATTAATTTTTTACTCTGACTAACAGCGAGTTCACCTTTCAGCACCGTCATGAGCATATAAACACCCTGCTCCGTGAATGCGTAAGGCATCTTTCTTGTGCCACCCCAACTTGATGTGAAATTTTTGCACATCAAGTTTTTAAACTCCTCTGTAGTAAGTTGAAACCTAAAGTCTCGATCAAAGCGTTCAATGTTGTTGTTGACTTGACGGGTGAAATACCTTGTCTCATACCCGTATATGGCCGCCAAATCAAAGTCCAGCATCACTTGCACGCCTCGGATGATGTATATCTTCGACATTAAATATTCCTCGTTAAGAGGTACCATTCCTTTTTCTTCCATATCGTAGTAAGAATAAACCTCGCAAAGATACAAATTCCTTGTTAAAAAAACAAGTGTTTGTGATGCGTAATTTATTGAAAATCAATATTGTAAAAATGACAATTATCGGTCGTAAAATTGCATTTTTGGACACAAAACTTGCACAAAACGTTATATGCAAGTTCATACCGGCTTTTCGTATTTAAACAAGGCGTCCCCATTTTTGGAAAAATTCATAGAAGTGCTCCACAAAATAATTGCAATTCACCGTTGACCGTTGACATTTTTTTTTCGTCCCTTCATCCCCTTGCGAGCCCGAGATTCCGTTTGTCCGAAAAGCGAGACGGTAACTCGCAAGAGTAGTCATGCCGAAAAAGACATAATGTAACTCACGAGGGCAAACATGCCAAACGGAACCCCGTACACGCAAGGGCAGTATGTTGCGCACCCCGCCACCCCGCCAAAATCTGTGCAATCTGTTCCTCTAACCGCCTAACCGTGTAACCGTGTAACCGTGTAACCGCTTAAGCCCCTAAGCCAAAAAAATTCGTATCTTTGCGGCCTTGTTTTGAATCAACAATCTTTCAATATGAAAAACACCGACAATAAAGGCAAAGTCTTTTTATTCAATACATTAAGCAAGAGAAAAGAACTCTTCCAACCCATCACGCCCGACCATGTGGGACTCTATGTCTGCGGACCGACCGTCTATGGCGAGCCCCATTTGGGACATGCGCGTCCGGCGGTGACCTTCGACGTGGTGTTCCGCTATCTCACGCATATCGGCTACAAGGTGCGCTACGTGCGCAACATCACCGACGTGGGCCATCTGGAACACGATGCCGACGAGGGCGAGGACAAGATTGCCAAGAAAGCCCGTCTGGAGCAGCTGGAACCCATGGAGGTGGCACAATACTACATGGACAGCTACCATAAGGCGATGGATGCCCTCAATGTGAAGGGACCTTCCATCGAACCCCGGGCCTCCGGCCACATTATCGAGCAGATCGAGATGGTGCAGAAAATCCTCGACGCGGGCTACGCCTACGTGTCGGAAGGTTCCGTCTATTTCGATGTCGAGAAGTTCGACAAGGACTTCGGCTACGGCAAGCTCTCGGGCCGTGTCCTGGCCGAGCTCATCGCCAACACACGCGAGCTGGACGGACAGAGCGAAAAGCGCAATCCCGCCGATTTCGCGCTGTGGAAGAAGGCTTCCCCCGAGCATATCATGCGCTGGAACTCCCCCTGGAGCGTCGGCTTTCCCGGCTGGCACATCGAATGCACGGCCATGAGCACCAAGTACCTGGGCGAGCAGTTCGACATTCACGGCGGCGGCATGGATCTGCTGTTCCCGCACCACGAGTCGGAAGTGTGCCAGAGCACCGTGGCCAACGGCAAGAGCTCCGTGCGCTACTGGATGCACAACAATATGATCACCATTGAGGGTCAGAAGATGGGCAAGTCGCTCGGCAACTTCATCACCCTCAACGAGTTCTTCACCGGCAGCCACCCCAAACTGGAGAAAGCCTATTCGCCGATGACGATTCGCTATTTCGTGCTGCAGGCCTCCTACCGCGGCACCGTCGATTTCAGCAACGCCGCGTTGCAGTCTGCCGAAAAGGGCTTGGAGAAACTGTATTCCGCGGAACGTCATCTCGACAGTCTGAAAGCGGGCAGCACCTCCACCGAGAACATCGAAGCCCTGCAGGAACGCTGCTACGAGGCGATGAACGACGATTTCAACACCCCGAAGGTGATTCCGGAACTCTTCGATGCGGCACGTGTCATCAACGCCGTGAAGGACGGCCATGCCACCCTCACCGCCGAAGACATCGACCTGCTGAAGACCACCTTCCGCACCTTCTTCTTCGACATCCTGGGCATC
>JAEEGL013140882.1_pt1 | contig 16212 bp, 10 predicted proteins | sample 9134231 | NCBI WGS metagenome assembly JAEEGL01 (sample SAMN16246548, study PRJNA631951) | gut metagenome | biome: gut microbiome; feature: rumen; material: fiber-attached | host: Bos | place: Iran: Karaj | collected 2018-10
CCATCCGGTACGGGCTCTGTTTTATTCAGGATCCATTCTGGAAGATGATTCATTATTTTTTGGGCCTCGTGGGTGCCTTGCAGACATTGCAGCGGACAAGATCCGGATATTCATCGATTTGTGAGTAAAGGAAAGATCCTTTGAAGGGAAGGTTGCTCTTATCCGCGCTTATGCAGTTTTGATCTTTGTGGTACTTTTTCCCACCGTCCGGATTGTAGTAAAGGACTGTGTCTGGTGGGGTGGGAGGTTCTTCGGTCCTTCTCACTTCCGGGGTAATGTTGGGATCCGCAGTTTCAATTTTCTTGTAACTGATCAGGCTTTCAGGATCGATGAACCAGCTGTTGTTTTCCTGCTTGAGCATAACGGTTATCCGGATCGGAACCGATGGTTTTCTGTCATTATAATAAATCGGAACTTGAACGACCACCTGACGGCTGGTATCCGCGGCAGTACCGGAAATGGATTCCATAACAAAATCCTGTTGCTGAGGAGTTCTGTTCTGGAGGATGGTGAATAATGCCTGCCTTGCGTTTTCCTGTTTGGACCGCCAGGAAGGTGTACAGAATTCCAGCATCTCTGAAAACTGATTCTGATTCCATGCTGTGAAAAATTTATATACAATTCCTTTTGCATATTCGGTTCCGTCATCCTGGGCCGGCGTGCTGGCCGGTTCGGCAGTCGGCTGTTCAATGCCGCTGCTCTGGGTTCCGGAGTTTTTGCCGGCACCGGATATGTTATCCGTGATGGAAATACTGGCGCCGGATGGACGGCTGACGGTTTTATCGGCATTTTTGGAACCGCCGGAGATAAAGCTGACAATCGTTGCAATGCAGAGGGCCGCGGCAACAATTGTAAAGCAAAGACGTTTGTTTTCAGCGGTCAGCGGTTTGATCCAGAGAAGCGCTGTAAATCCGGCCGCAAGTGCGATAAACAGGATTTTCAGGGGAAGTGCGCTCTGCGCTGAACCCATTACAGGAACCGCGATAACAAAAAGAATCAGCAGGATTGCTCCAATCAGAAGCAGTATCGGATCTGAAAGTTCAAATGGACGTCGGCGGACGGGAACAGGCGGCGGAACATATCCCCCGCCGTTCAGCGGCATCTGGCGGACGAACTGTTCCGCCTGTGTGGTATTCTGCGGTTCCCGGCCCATCTGCCCGTATGCATTGTATCCGGTCTGGTATCGGGTATCCTTTATCGTGGATTCATATCCGGGACTGGTATATCCGGGACTGTATGGCGTTTGCGGAATAAAGCTTCCCCCGTTACCGGGCATTCCGTTTCGCGGATTACCGGAGGAGAATCCTGTATATGCAGGAGCGGCCGCCTGCGGGGATGTATATCCTGCCTGATATCCGGGCTGGCTGCCCGGATAATTCCCGGATGGTGCATATCCGGACTGTCCGCTATATGAACCGGATGCCTGGGAATACCCGGATCCCGGATAAATGTTCGGATTGTTCTGCGGTGCATAATATTGCGGATATCCGGCCTGTGCTGAAGGCTGAAGAGGCTGGTATCCGGGAACTCCCGGATTGAAACCAGTGTTCTGTACAGATGGGGCCGGCTGACCGGAAACCGTATTATCCTGGAGTCCTCCAGGCTGGTTGAAATATGATCCCGGATAACCGTCCTGCGCAAAGCTGTTCCGCTGGAAGTATCCATTCATATTCTGGGGATTGCTGCCATTATAATTCATTCGGATTCCCTTTCCGCTGTATTCCGGCGTTTGCCTTGATCAGCTAAAATATATAGCAAATCAGCATATAATTTTATCATTCAAAGTATATATTGTAAACCGTTTTTTGCGCGTTGACGCTGTTCGCAGTATTATGCTATAATTTCTGCGTATTTATATGGAAATGGAGGGTTTCCCGTTGTCTTCTGGAGCTCGTTCATTTCATCAGACGAAGTCAGACCTGCTGATTGGATGCATGGCATTTGTCCTGTACCTTATCCTTGGGATGACTTTTTTTTGGTTCATGTCGCTGAACAACTTTTATCTTCGGGTGATTAACCGCACACTGGCGACCACTTTGCTTACTTTTTTTGCCATGACAATGGCAATGCATGCTGTATACGGCGGATTCGAAGTGGGACGGAAAAAGTCCAAACCCGTAATTTCAGCAATGGTCGCCGGAATTGCGCTGACAGATCTTGTTACTTATCTGCAGCTTCAGATCATGAATGTAAACGATAAATATAACAGTCATCTGGTTCTGTTCGGTCCTGATTTTCCGATGCTTCTTCTTTGCATGATTGTTCAGTTTATTATTATCATTTTGTTTGTTCGTTTTGGCAATCAGCTGTATTTTTCCATTCATCCTCCACGCAGCTGCCTTATCATTCTCGGCGCTGCTTCCCAGGAAGACGAAATCCGTCGGAAAATCAACCGGTACAGACTTCAGTGGCGGGTGGATGACGCTGTTCTTTACAGTGTTCCTGATCTTGAATCCAGGATTGACCGGGCGGATGTAATATTTCTCGGTCAGGTGCCTGAAAACGCCAAGTTTCATCTTCTCAAAATGTGCTATGATGACCGGAAAGATGTGATGAGTAAGGCGCAGCTGCAGGATATCATGCTTTGCAATGCACGCCCCGCTATTGTGGATGATGCGGCGTTTCTCTCGATGGAATACAACAAGATTTCTTTTTATCAGCGCCTTGTCAAACGGCTTGGGGATATTCTGATATCAATGGCAGCACTGGTTTTCTTCCTCCCGTTTATCATGATTATTTCCCTTCTGATCAAGCTGGAGGATGGGGGTCCGGTAATATTCCGGCAGTCCCGGCTTACAGCGGACGGACGGACGTTTACAATCCGGAAATTCCGTACGATGATTTCCCGTTCGGAAGATGAAGTTTTCCAGACATCAATTACTGTGAATGATCCGCGTATTACCCGTGTCGGAGCGTTTCTACGGAAATACAGGCTGGATGAAATCCCGCAGTTTTACAATATTCTGATCGGGGATATGTCTGTTGTGGGTCCGCGTCCTGAAATGATGGCCAATGTTGCGAGGTATAAAATGGAGCTGCCGTCATTTGTTTACAGGGAAAAAATGAAAGCGGGCCTTACCGGTTATGCGCAGATTGAAGGCAGGTACAATACGACAGCCGAAGATAAGCTGATGATGGATATGATGTACATTGAGAGCTTTTCTGTATGGCTTGACATCAAACTGATTCTTCGTACATTTACAGTCTTGTTTAAAAAGGAGTCTACCCAGGGCTTTACTCAGGACCCGGACAGAAATATACAGCAAACAGAGGGGGAAAAGATATTATGAATACCACGCTTTTGATTATGGCAGCCGGACTGGGATCCCGATATGGAGGAAATAAACAGATTGACCGGATTGGACCCAATGGGGAAATTCTGATGGAGTATTCCATCCACGACGCGGTTGAAGCCGGATTCAATAAGGTGGTTTTTGTCATTCGAAAGAGCATGGACGAACAGTTCCGTGAAATGATTGGCAACAAAATCGCCAAAAAGGTAGAAGTTGCTTATGCATATCAGGAATACGATACGCTTCCTGATGGTTTTGTCCCGCCTGAAGGCCGCACGAAGCCTTACGGTACGGTTCATGCTGTTGTCTGTGCCATGAATCTGATCCACGAGCCTTTTGCCGTAATCAATGCGGACGATTATTACGGCAAGGATGCTTTCACTGCCATGTACAATTCATTGCAGGGACTGCGCAATACAGAAAACAAAGCGTCCATGGTGGCATATTACCTCAAAAACACCGTATCCAAAAACGGTCATGTCACACGTGGGATCTGTGAAGTAAATGATGCGGGAAACCTGGTCAGGGTAACCGAAACATACAGTATCCTTCCCTTCCCGGATGGAACGATCCGTGATATCCATGATAATCCGGACGGAATCATCCTGGATCCGGATGCGCTTGTTTCCATGAATCTCTGGGGTTTTTCACCGGCATTCTTCACGGGCGGACAAAAATATCTTGCTGATTTTCTGAAGGATGAATCCGGCGACCCGCTGAAGAAAGAATGCCTGCTGCCTGCTCTGGTCGATGAGCTGATGCATACGCAGGGACTGCAGGTTGAAGTACTTTCCACAAAAGCAGTATGGTTTGGCGTTACGTATAAGGAAGATAAGGAATATGTGGCCGCAGAGCTGAAAAAGCTTCATGAAGACGGGAGCTATCCGGCCGCTTTGTAAACTGATAATGGAGGGGATTCCATGAATATTCTTCTGACCGGAGGTGCCGGTTATATCGGTTCCCATACTTGTGTGGAACTTTGTGAAGCCGGACATAATCCGGTTATCGTTGATAATTTTGTAAACAGTTGTCCGGAAGCTGTCCGCCGGGTTGAAAAAATCGTCGGACGGAGTATTCCCGTGGTTGAAGCGGATGTATCCGATTCAGATGCAATGAACCGGGTATTCGATCAGTATGACTTTGACTGTGTAATCCATTTTGCCGGGCTGAAAGCAGTCGGTGAAAGTGTTTCACAGCCGCTTCGGTACTATCGCAACAATCTGGATACAACCCTGACACTGTGCGAAGTGATGCAGTCCCACAATGTCAAAAGGATTGTGTTTTCCTCTTCAGCTACTGTATATGGAAACCAGCCGACTGTTCCGTATCGTGAGGATATGATTTCAACCGGATGTACAAATCCCTATGGTTGGACCAAATACATGATCGAAAAAATCCTGGAAGGACAGGCGGTGGCAGATCCGGATTGGAGCGTTGTCCTGCTGCGGTATTTCAATCCGGTCGGTGCGCATTCTTCGGGAATGATTGGTGAAGATCCTTCCGGAATTCCAAACAACCTGATGCCTTTTATTTCAAAAGTGGCCGTAGGAGAATATGAAAAACTCTCTGTTTTCGGCAATGATTATCCGACGCCGGACGGAACCTGTATCCGTGATTATATTCATGTGGTGGACCTTGCAAAGGGACACGTCAAAGCATGTGATTATGCCTTCGGTCATCATGGCAGTGAAATCATCAACCTGGGTACCGGGAACGGTTATTCGGTTCTGGATATGGTCAACGCGTTCAGCCGGATCAATCATGTCCCGGTTCCCTATGTGATTGCCCCGCGCCGCCCGGGTGATATCGCTGTGAACTATGCAGACGCCTCCAAGGCAAAAGAACTTCTCGGGTGGGAAGCGCAAAAGACGCTTGAGGACATGTGTGCAGATACATATCGCTTCCAGCGGAATAATCCGAAGGGTTACCGCGGCTGACGGTAACCTTTCTTCCATCATCATGAAAAGAGGACCTTGGTTTGAACAGTTTCCTGATCAGTATCGGCAGTTTTTCGGAGCAGGCGCTTCCAACCGTCTGCTCTGCTTTGTCATGCGGAGCTGCCAAGTCTGTTGATTCTCTGGATATTTTTCATCTTTCTTCCCTTCCGGTTGATAAACCTTTATGCACGCTGATCAGCACGCTGAATGGCTTTCATGAATCTTTCCCGGATATTGGTCAGGATTTTCCCTTTTTTCACACTCGTTTTTCCTTTGGATGTTCCACTGTAATTTTGCCGAACAGCAGTGAACTGGCTTCTGACAATGATTCAGAATTACTTTATGCTGCCCTTCGTGGAAGAAATATGCCATTGTCTTACAAAACAGACCGGGAAGCTGCTGAATGGTCTTTTTCATATCTTTTGAGTAAAAAACCGAATGATTCATGCGACCGGTTTTTTGATTTTGCAGGACGGATCCAATCTGTTTTGTCAGATGGGAATGCTGTTCGTATCGCATTGCTGTATGATCTGAGTGACAGCTTTTCTGCGGCTTTGGCTGCAGTGCTTATTCCCTGGCTGCGTTCTGTCCTTTCCGGGAAAGATCTCAATATCATGCTGATTGCTATGGCAAATCCATCCTGTCCTGAAACTGCAGGATTCCTTCCGGATCTGAATGCAGCGGTAAAGGAATTAATGGAACGTTCACTTCTACGGGCTTCAGAAGAGGAATATCCTGCCGGAGCTGATGCCATGTGGTTTGTTTCGCTTCCGTCCGCAATGGTGGAAAATAATGAGTCTCACCGGCTCGTGTTTCTTTCTGCAGCTCGGATTATTGGCCGTTATTTTGCATCGAAAAAACTTCCGGCTGTCGGATTGCATATCCGGAAGATCAGCGGATCGGTTTCCATTCATACTCTGCAGGATGAAGCATTACCGTTTGCGGAATTTCTTCTTTTTTCCTCATGGATTCTGTCTGATCTTCTTCCTGCTGCTGAATCGGCCGCGCAGCACGATGTACATCCTCGTCCGCTTCGTCTGAATTCACGTCATAATATTTTAAACACCCTTTTCGGTAGCTTGCCGGATAAAAATGGAATAGAAACAATCTGCAGGATTAGAGAGGCTTTTCATGCCGTCCTGTGCGAATGTACTGCAGTGATCAGGGCTGTACCGCGGTCTTTGCGTTTTTCGGAGGAAATGGAAGAATCCTGGAAAAAGGCTGTGGATTCCTGCGGAAGATATATTACGGTTGCATCCGAATACGATGTAGCGCGGGAGGATATGGATATATCAGGAATTGGAAATATCCGTCCGGTGCACAGGGATTCTCTGGACGATACTGAGGAAGAGCTTTTGATTTCACGCCTTAATCTGATGGCTGAACAGGTAAAGAATGAAAAGGCCGTTCGTGATGCTGTTTTATCGGAAGTCGGACCTTTCCGGTCATTCCAGGCCCGGGTTGATTGTATGAAGAAGTGTGAAAACGCGCTGAATGCTGCCCGGGAAAATATGTGCGCAGCCCCCCTGACAGATGATCATCTTGTACTTGCAAGAAAAGAACGCAGGATTCGTCTTCTCCAGGCTGCAGTTGACCGCAGTCTTTCTGAGCTTCAGGAAAAAACCGAATTGGATTCTGCAAAAACGGGATCTGACCTGAAGGAGCTGCCTTATCTTCCTGTAGTATTATCTGCGCGCGGTTATAAGTGTCTTTCAAAGTATTTGTCCTCACCGGCAGAAGATACGACATTACGGGAAATGAAAGATGCCATTCCGGTTCTGCTTGAAGGATATTCCCTGCCGGATGCACGGAATCTGATGAAAGGATTCCAGCAGGTATGCCGTTCCAACCCTTTCGATAATCAGAAAAGCCCGGTCGCTTATATGCTTTCTGTAGCGTGGGATGTTTGCAGGGCATCTATTGGTGTGCTTCGCTTTCATTCACTTGGAGAACTGCCGGAAGTTGCGCTTTTGCCGGCCCTTGTTCCAGCCACTTCGCTGATTACACTTTCAGGGCTGCTTTCTGCGATGAATCATCATTCTGTCGCGCAAGAATCAGATTCCGGAGAACTGCGCGGACTGCTCGCAATGCTTGTTCTTCGGCTCTATAAAAGGCGGAATACGGGAGAAGCTGAATTGTTTGCCGATTCCATTGGCGGAATCAGTCCGTTCCTGAAATATTGGCTTTCTGCACATCACACCGAAAATGCAGGCATCTTTTCTCTTGCTGATAATCATCACCTGAAATATCCGTTTTTGATCATTATTCCGGAAAAAGCGATAATCCCTGCCCGCCGCGGAACGATTCACACACGCCTGGTTCCTTCCTTTGCAACCTGGTATGACAGGAATGCAGATTCCTTCCGTGATCCTGTTCCGGATTTGTCTGAAGGCGATCGTCTTTTGCTGATAAAGTGGATTTCTTCTGTACTGGATTCTCTGACTGATCACGCAGAAGAAAGCCTGAAAAAGTTTCTCATTTCATTTCTTGAAGATATTTCATCATCCGGTAATCCGTCCATCCCTGATCAATACCTGGATATCAGGTTAAAAGCTGTGAACGGTCTTCGGAATCTTCCGGCTTACAAAGGAAGCCTGACCCGAAATGTCTGCGTTTACGAAAACAGCACCGGTAAAGATCCGATTGCATCAGAGTGTTCCGGTGTTTCCTTCCCGATGGTGCCCTGTATCGGATTGCCTGAGCAGGTAACTTATGAATGGCGCGGAAATCCATTCGCCCGGGAGAATTCAAGGCTGATTCTGGAAAGTTCCCATGCATTGGATGAAGAATACTTCCTGAAAATTCTCAGGAAGGAATGCTCTGTTATGGCTGACTGGTCGGATGACTATCGTGATCAGCTGATTCAGGAAACGAGAGCTTTGATTGGCCGTTTTCCTGATGCAGTTTCTGAATGCCGGGAAACTGCATCTGATATTATAGCAAATGCCATGAATCCTCTTCCCGATCAGTCACCCGAACTGACCTGGCCATGGGATCCGCTGTCCCCTTCAGTTATTACCGTATTCCGCGAATGCCTTGGCGAAGTTCTGAGTTCGCGCATGCTTCAGCCATTCAGTGACAAAATTGCTGTTTTTCCGGCCAGAAGCGGTGATATTATCGGAGATTCGCTTTTCAGCAATATGTGTTCAGTTCTTCCCTACACTTCAGGGACGGCAGAAGATCCGGAATCATACACAGCGGATGCCGTTCTTCCTCCTTTATCCGCTGATATGATGCAGGCAGTCAGCAGCTTTCCGGAAGCCCGGCTTCTTCTGAATACCGATATGATCCGGTTTGAAAGGCCGGATAGTTCATCTCTTCGTGTTACGCTGACACTGAACGGCGCTTTCCCGCTTCGTCTTGTTCGGATATACCGCGATGAAGAAATTGTTACGCTGTTTTCCCAGGATATTCCGACCCTGGCTGTGTGGCCGTCTGTACCATTCCCTCACGGTATGTGGAATGCTTATTTTGTTTATTCACATCTCCCGGATGGACTCTCCGTGGAAATCCTTTCCGGGGATAATACATCTTATGAATCCATGACTGGTTCGGATGCACGTTATACAGCAGTGCTTCGGGATTTTCCCTCAGCATTTTCGATTCTTCATAACGGAAATTGCATTGGTACACTTCCAAACTTCCTGCCGCCGCCGGAAAAAGAACTGTCCGGTCCGTGTACAGTCTGTATCGATTTCGGATCAGTCGGCACTTCGGTAGTGTTCTCATCCGGAACACAGCGAAAACCGCTTCAGGGACCGGTTATGGTGCGCAAAATTCTGAACAATCCCGTTACGTCCCAGGAACTTCTTCGCCGTGAGTTTCTGCCGGCAGTTCCGGTCTCCGCTCTTCTTCCGACTGTTTCACGTATTTTCCGTAATTCTCCGGGTACTTCTCCTGTACCTTTTTCGGACGGTACCATTCTGATGTCTGCCAATATTCAGGATCTTCTGACAACTCCTTCAGATGCGCTCTATACATGTCTCAAATGGGAAGAGGAAAAAGGTCGGTCCGGTTACATATGCCTTCATCAGGTAATGCTGATGGCATCTCTGCAGGCACGTATAGACGGAGCGGACAGCATATCCTGGCGATTTGCTGTTCCGGATGAAATGGCTCATGAAGGACGGGAAAACCTTCGCGCGCTGTTCATCAGTCTTGTGGATAAGGTGATGCAGGAAAGCGGCTTCCCTGTTCCGGAATCCGGGCTTCCCGTGACATTCGCTGCGGAAAGCGCTGCATTGGGAGCATATTTTCGTCTGTGTGCATCCGAAGATACACGCGGAGGCTTTATGGTTCTGGATATCGGTGCCAGTACCGCGGATATATCCCTTTTCATGCGCGGAAGGGAGCAGGCCGTCCGTACATGCCAGATTCCGCTTGGAGTTCACTATATGCTTCTTCCTGCTCTCCTGCGTAACCCGCTTCTTCTGAAAAGAGAGTTTGGTAATATTTCGGATGAGGTTTTCCAGGCAGATCTGAATTTGCTGACCAGGGTTCTGAAAGATGCGGGGAATGATTCCGTTTCCCTGCGTAAAGCACGTCTTGCGCTGGATCATTTTCTTACGGACTATTATCCGTTAATGCTCAGCATGATGAGCCAGTACCGGGCTGGAGGAATTCCGACTCGGTTTGGCGCCGTACTACTGCTGCATGTCAGCTATCTGATGATGCTGTCCGGACTCGTGCTGCTTCAGATTGCAGCGGATCCGAACAGGAATGATTTTTTACCCGAGCAGATGTCGCTGTGCCTTTCCGGACGCGGCTCTCTGATACTGGAACTGATGCCGGATGATATCAAGGCCTCTGTATGGCACTTCCTGACGATGTTCCGTAACAGGCGTGTAGCTTCCCTTTCCCTCCTTTTCTCTGCAGAAAAGAAAATGGAAATCCCGGTCGGACTGTCCATCCTGCAGGATACATATACACAGTTACCGCCGGCATCTTCTGTACCGGCTTCCATTGCGGTTCGTCCTGAAGAACTGCTTCCGGAATTCCTGCTTCGTTTTGCACGTACATTCCCTTTATCTGCTTCTGTTCTTTTCCCGAAATTCTTTACTTCAGATCCTTATCATCCATTCTCTGCTATTGGTGAGTCAACAGTTACCGCAGCAATTGACCAGTCCTTCTTTGACCGCGAAACGCCTCGCCCTTATAATTCCCTTGCTGCCTGGATTGTCAATCTGCTGGAAGATATACATGAATCTGATACCTGAAGACGGATTGAAAAACCATTCATGAAACAAGGTGAGATATGATGGAAAAAATAACTTCAATCCATAATCCGAAAGCTGCTGTCTGGCGGTCCCTCAACGAAAAAAAAGGCCGGGATTCTGCCGGCGAATTTCTGGTTGAAGGCGCAAAAATGGTTGAGGAAGCACTGAAATCAAAGTTTTCCGTGGATGCTGTCCTGCTTCGCCAGGGTTTTATACCTTCATTCCCGCTGCCGGATAATATTCCGTGTTTCATCCTGGCGGATCACGTATTTCAGTCTGTCTGTTCCACCAAAACCCCGCAGGGGATTGCTGCAGTGGTCCGGATTCAGACTCTTCATTCCGGAGGCTCCAGGCTTCTGGCGATGGATGGGCTTCAGGACCCCGGAAATGTCGGTACTGTAATCCGCACAGCTGATGCAGCCGGAATAGATGGAATTCTGGTTTCACCAGACTGTGCAGATGTCTTTTCTCCGAAAGTACTTCGCGCGTCCATGGGAAGCATTTTCCATATTGGCATTGAATTTCCGGATTCCCTTTCCTCAAGGCTTGCGGAATACCGTGAAAAAGGATTTGCGGTTATATCTTCCCAGTTGGATGGTGAACCATTCTTTGCCCGGAAACCGATCACGGATTCTTTTATCCTGATAGTTGGCAATGAAGGAAATGGTATTTCGGATGAAGTTAAATTGACAGCAACACATCATTTTCGTCTGCCGATGCGAGGTGAGGCTGAATCCCTCAATGTGGCTGTGGCAGCCGGTATAATGATGTATGACCTGACACGGTGTCTGCCGGAATAAGGATCGGGTGTTTTCAGTACTCCTGTCTGCCTGTACCGGTATGACTGGTCTGGTATGTAATATCCTCGCCGGTTTTGATTCTGGAACCGGCGGATTTTTCTTTCAGCCTGATATTGAACTCATCTTCATCTGCAGGAATGCGGACCGTTTTTCCGGTCCAGCCCGAAAGATGGATCGCATTGGAAAGCATAATTTCGCGAAGGCCGTCTTCTTTCTCTGCAGTCAGTGAAGTTCCGTGAAGAAGATGGGCGGCAAATGCGTTCAGTACACCGATGTGCTGCGGATTCATTCCGTCGTTACGCAGAATCTGTGCATCGGGATCAATCCGGAACCATGGATTATCACTTGTAAAGCAGATATCACGCTCATTCTTCGGAAGTTTCCAGAATCGTGTTATTCCGTCTTCACAAACAATTTTCCCCATTTCGCAGTCTATTTCCAGACGGTTCGTACCGGGAAGGTCACCGGTGGAAGCAACAAAGATACCCGTTGCACCGTCCGGAAATTCAAGATAAACGCTTACATCATCCTCTACTTCGATATCATGCCATTTTCCTTCGTGGCAGACCGCATTTACGGAAGCCGGCATTCCGCAAAGCCAGATCAACAGATCCAGCTGATGCGGGCATTGGTTGAGCAGTACTCCGCCGCCTTCACCGGACCATGTGGCACGCCAGGCGCCGGAATCGTAGTATCTTTGAGTCCTGTACCAGTCCGTAATGATCCAGTTCATTCGTTTGACTCTTCCGAATTCTCCGGACACAAGCAGATCATGAATTCCACGGTAAATGCAGTTGGTTCGCTGGTTGAACATAAAAGTAAGGACCTTGCCGGTCTGATTGGATATTTCACACATGTGCCGTGCGGCGGATGCCGTTACAGCTGCGGGCTTTTCACACAGAACGTGCTTTCCGTTTTCCATTGCGGCAACAGACAGGCTTTCATGGCCGTAATGCGGAACGCAGATCAGAACAGCGTCGCATTTGCTTTTACGGATCAGATCATCACCGTTCTCATAAATTTCTGCGGATTCCGGCATGTTTTCACGGAACCATGCCCGTCTGCTTTCACGAATGTCGGCACCGGCTGCAATTTCAATTTCTGGGCATTTTCCGGCTGCAATATTCCGGCAGTGCTCGCTTCCCATATTTCCGATTCCGATGATTCCCAGCCTGATCTTTTGTTGTTCCATTTTCTGCACTTCCGATTATATGATTATCCGATCCGGATTGCTTGTTCCTGGGCTTTCAGGCACAGTTCTGCCGCTTTGAATGCATGTGCCTGAGTCATGGCTTTTTCTGTACGGTTCAGGCAGTCCAGGATCAGCTCTCCGAAAAATGGATATCCTGTTACTCCGGCTGCATTCAGATACTGTTCGCCTTTTCCGTTGACAACATAAACGTGACACCCGCCATTAAGGTCAGAAGCAATGTTTACGTATTTCCGTACTTCGATAAAGCCTTCTGTTCCGACAATGAACATTCTGCCGTCACCCCATGTCCGGAGGCCATCCGGTGTGAACCAGTCAACACGAAAATAACTGGCAGTTCCGTTCTTTCCGGTCAGGTTACAGTCACCGAAGTCTTCCAGTTCAGGATAATCCGGATGGGCAAAATTTGCAATCCGGCTGGAAACTACATTCGCGTCTTCTTCCCCGGCGTAATAAAGATATTGTTCAATCTGATGACTGCCGATATCGCACAGAATCCCGCCGTATTTCTCCCTTTCAAAGAACCAGGCAGGCCTTCCTGGAGCTCCGAGACGGTGAGGTCCGAAACCGGTAACCGAAATCACTTTTCCGATTTCGCCGGAATGAGCGATATACCCTGCGAGAATTGAACCTTCATCATGAAGGCGTTCAGCATAATATACCATATATTTTCTCCCGGTTTTCCGGACAGCTTCGCGTGCTGAACATAGCTGCTCCATTGTGGTAAACGGGGCCTTATCCGTAAAATAATCCTTTCCGGCATCCATTGCGCGCAGTCCAAGAGCGCATCGTTCACTGGTGACTGCAGCCCCTGCAATCAAATGTGTTTCCGGGTCTTCCAACGCTTCTTCTTCGCTTCGGGCTGCCTTTGCTTCCGGAAATGCTTTCAGGAATGATTCCACTTTTTTCGGATCCGGGTCATAAACGTATTTGATTGTTCCGCCGGCTTCAGTCAGGCCGTTGCACATACCATAAATATGACCATGATCCAGGCGCACTGCAGAGAATATGAATTCTCCTTTTTTTACAACCGGATTGGGTTTCCCTTTCGGAGCATACGTCATTCCGTCAGATACTTTCATTTTCGATTCTCCTCTTTTCTGAAACCGGATCCGAATGTGATATTCCCGTCAAGTTCCATAACTGATGCGGTTTTCTCATAAAAATGTGGAACATTCTGCCGGATCCCTTCAACCGTATAAAATGGATCGTCGGACTTAAGGGGCAGTTGAACTGGCTGATGCAGTGAACCGGCTTTATAAATGGCTGTGATCAGCTCAATGGTGCGTCGTCCGTCTTCTCCTGTGATGGCAACATCTTTTCCGCTTTCCAGGGAAGAAAGGACGTTTTCGAGCTGTCCATCATGCATTTCATATGGAATCGGCGGAAGATTCCGAATGAAATCATCTGCCTTTTTGCGGAATTCTTCGTCCGGTTCCTTCAGCGGAAAACCGTTTGGCTGCGGTATGGAAGCGAAAACATCATACGGAGCGGATATTTTTGCTTTTTCGCATTGAAATTCAAGTTCCTGCTCCTCACCGTGATGAACGACTGAAGCTGTAACGGTGGCCAGGGCATGCGGATATTCCAGAATGGATACAGAGAGATCCTCAACTTCTGCGTTATCATGGCCTGTATTGGCCAAAACACTTGTGACTTTGTCCGGAAGGCCCATCATCCAGCCAAGCATATCAATATGATGGACAGCATGATTCAGGGTACATCCGCCGCCTTCCTTTTCCCATGTTCCGCGCCACCAGAGATCATAATAGGAATGACCGCGGAACCAGAAAGAATTGATCTGGGCTGCCCTTATATTACCGGCAATCCCGCTGTCCAGAAGGGCTTTCAGGTTTCGGATCGGTTCCCTGAAACGGTTTTGTGCGATAATTGACAGCCTTTTCCCGCTTTTGTCACGGGCTTTCAGCATTTCATCACATTCCCGCAGGGACGCTGCCATGGGTTTTTCACATACTACATTCTTGCCGGATTGTAGTGCATTAATGCTGATTTCTGCATGAGAAAACGGGGGTGTGCAAACGTCAACAACGTCAATATCAAGATTCAGAATGTCATGATGATCCAGATATACATCTGCGTCCAGATGATATTGTTCCTTGACACGCTGTGCCTTTCCGGGGATAATATCAACCAGAGCAACGATTTTACAACGTTCAGGGAATTTCATCCACGCGTGGATATGAGCATGGGAAATACCGCCGGTCCCGACTACTGCAACCCTGATCATGGAATCACCTCGCTTTATGCAGTTTCTTATTCTGACCTCATGATATCATCCGTTTTTTCGAAACGCCATATTAAATGTTGCTGAAAAAATATGTGATTTCTGCATATGTTCAGGAGTAAAAAATGAAAGATCTGAATTTTCAGCCTTCCTTTACCCCGATGTCCCAAAACCCCAACGGTTATGAAGCTCATTATGAATTCAGTGAAAGTATGTCTGTGACACAATACCACTGTCATGACTATTTTGAGTTTTATATTCATCTGGGCGGCGGACAGTTTATGGGTGTGGACAGCCATCTGTATGCGCTGAAGCCGAATCAGCTGTTCATTCTTCCTCCATTTTTTATGCATGGCCTGAACTGTATCGGGGAAATGCACAATTATGAACGTGCATATCTGAACATTTCCCCGGAAGTTCTTCGCAATCTGGGCTGTAATCTGCTGGATCTGGATCAGTTTTTCCGTTCCCATGCAGCACACGGCCGATATACATATGAACTTCCTCAGAATGTTGCACATGATTTCTGCAGCTTGGTTCGTCAGCTGCAGTCTCAGGAGCTGATTTCGGAAGATCCGGTCCATCGCTTTCAGGATTATTCCCTGATGATGAAAGCCCTCGCAATGATTTGCGACGTGCTGGGCGCTGCCGCACCGGCCGAAAGCGAACCTCTGACAAACAGTATCATTCAGGATGTTCTGACCCATATCAACAACCATTATACCGAACAGCTGAATGTCAATGAACTTGCAAAAATGTTCAATGTAAGTCCTTCCTACCTTTCACATGAGTTTACACGTTTTACAAACCGCAGTGTATATAATTATATCCTCTACCGGCGTGTAATGCTCGCACGTCAGCAGATGCTGGGAGATGAAAGCCTGAACAGCATTGCATTCCAGTGCGGTTTCAGCGATTATTCCAATTTTCTTCGGGCGTTCACGAAAATAGCAGGGATCTCCCCGAGCAGGTATCGGAAACAGCTGCATCAGTTCCATAACCTTGAACTTTAAATACCAAATAATGCATTTTTGGCTTGACAAAACCCATATTGTTTTCGTATAATCTCACCGTTGTGATTAGGGGCATGGTGTAATGGTAACACGTGGGTCTCCAAAACCTTTGTTGAGGGTTCGAATCCTTCTGCCCCTGCCATACAGAAACTCCCGCAGAAATGCGGGAGTTTTTGTATGTCTGAAATAAAGGATTCGAACGGGCCGGTAGTGAAGACAGCACAGTGTGCTGTCAGAGCCGGCCCCGCTTTTCCGCAGAAAAGGCGAATCCTTCTGCCCCTGCCATACAGAAACTCCCCGTTTTTGTGGGAGTTTCTCTAAAAAAATATTGACTTAGAGTAAACTTGAAAGAATAAAATAAAAAAAACACTTGCATACTGAAAGGAGCAACTCCATGAATCAGCTGATGCATCGAAAATCAGAAGCACGTATTCAGATTCTCAATCCGGATGGAACACCGGCTTCAGGTCACAGAATTCAGGTGGATCAGACATCACA